>Ga0070730_10000022_pt1 | contig 196500 bp, 156 predicted proteins | sample Coa_R1_3_FD_66447 | JGI IMG/M metagenome (GOLD analysis project Ga0070730, IMG submission 66447) | Surface soil microbial communities from Centralia Pennsylvania, which are recovering from an underground coalmine fire - Coalmine... | ecosystem: Environmental > Terrestrial > Soil >... | reverse complement strand
GGCGGATCGATCGCCTCCTCGATCCGCCTCCGCCAATCATCAAAGATCAGCGACAGATGAGCCTCAGCCTATGCCAAAGCTAAACCGGACAGCCGTGGGTCAAGCCCGGCAATGACAGTCGGGGCAAACTTCGCGCGGTTTACCTGGTTGCGACCACCTCGATGAGGCTTGGATCATGCCGCGGGCGGAACTCGTTCATGGAAATCGGTGGCGCGCTGGAATGCGGCGCCGATGGTGAGCAAGGTCGCCTCGTCGAAGGAGCGGCCGATGAGCTGCATGCCGATCGGAAGTCCGATCGCGTTGAAGCCGGACGGAATCGATAGCGACGGCAGGCCGAGATAGTTGATCGGCCGGGTGAAGCGCGTCAGGCGCTGGATCACCGCTTCCGCGTTGGAGCTGTTGCCGACATCGCTGTCGGCGATGGTCGGCGCGGCGACGGGCGCGACCGGCGCCAGCACCGCATCGACGCTGCTGGTCGCCGCGACATGGGCAGCCAGCGCCGGCCCGCGCCAGCGCATCGCCTCGAGATAGAGCACGGCGGGAATCGCAAGCCCGTTCTGCAGCCGCATCAAGACCTGCGGGCCGTAATCCTGCGGCCGCTCGATCAGCCAGCGCTTGTGAAAGGCGGCGGCTTCCACCGCGATCACGAGCTGGCAGGCGGCGGTGAGCTGGCGCTGGTCGCGCAGCTCGACCTTGACGATATCGGCGCCTTCGCGCTTGAGCACGGCGACCGTATCGTCCAGAGCCTTGGCGACGTCGGCATCGAGATCATCGACATAGAATGCGGTCGGCACGCCGATTCTCAGTCCCTTCAGCGAAGCCGTGGTCGCCGCCAAATAGTCCGGCACCGGCAAAGTGCTCGCGGTCGGATCCTCAGGGTCCGCGCCCGCCATCAGGCCGAGCAGCAGCGCACAATCCTCCGCCGTACGCGCGAGCGGACCGACCGTATCGAGCGATTGCGACAGCGGCATCGCGCCGGCGCGCGAGATGCGGCCGTAGGTGACTTTCAGTCCGGTGACGCCGCAGAAATGCGCCGGCAAGCGGATCGAGCCGCCGGTATCCGAGCCGAGAGCGGCGAAGGTCAGCCGCGCGGCGACCGCCGAGCCCGAGCCCGATGACGAGCCGCCGGTGATGTGGCCGGACTTCCAGGGATTATGCACCGCGCCGTGGTGATAGTTGTGACCGGTCGGACCGTAGGCGAATTCCACCATCTGCAGCGAGCCGAGGCGGACCGTGCCCGCGTCCTTCAGCCGCTGCAGCGCGGTCGAGGTCGAGGTCGCCACGAAATCGCGGCGGATCAGCGAGCCGCAGGTCACGACGTGGCCCGCGTCGTAATACATATCCTTGTGCGCCAGCGGCACGCCGTGCAGGACACCACGATTTTCGCTCCTCGCGAGCGCGGCGTCGGCCGCGTCGGCGGCCTTCAGCGCGCTCTCGGCTTCGACCGTCATGAAGGCGTTGAGCTTCGCTTGCCACTGCGCGATCCGTTGCAGGCAGGATCGCGTCACCTCACGGGAGGAAACCTGTTTTGCCGCGATCGCCTTGGCAACGGCGGCGAGCGACATCAGGGCCGGCTCGGTGCTCATCGCGACACCTTCACGGCAAGGTTGTTCAAGACTTGGGCGAGCAGGAAGCTCGCGGGCTCGAGATCGAATGGCAAGGTGCCGGCGATCGGCGCAAAGCCCTCGAAGGCCGGCCCGACGGCATTGGCGATACGCGTCGCCACGTCAGCGTCGACCGGCACACCAGCCGCGTCGGCGATGGCCTTCACCTCTTTCGGACCCGGTCCACTCATGCCGCTTCACTCCCGCTAAGTTCTACCGTCATTGCCGGGCTTGACCCGCCTGCGGGGCCGAAGCCCCTTCGGCGCGGCGAAGGCCCGGCAATCCATCAACTTCGCTAGAGCTTTCTTATTGATGGATGCGCGGGTCAAGCCCGCGCATGACGAACATCAATCACTTCGTCAGCAATTGATAGGCCCCGTTCCAGTCCTCCGGCGGCGGATTCTCCTTGTAGGCCTGGATTCGCTCCTCGTAGAGGTTGTAGAGATACTCCAGTGCATGCGCCTCGTCGGTCTTGCGGCCGCGCTCGATCGCCGCCAGCGCGCCGTCCCAGTCGCGGCTGCGGTAGCAGGCCAGCATCTCGATGGTGAGGTTGCGCAGGCGCTGGAACCGCTCGGACAGCGCCACATCCTCGCGCCCACCGATCGCGTAGATGACCTCGGGCTCCGTCTTGCCCTTCACCATGATGAAGTCGAGCTCGAGGATCGCGAAATGATCCTTGACCGCGAGCGCGGTCTTCGAGCCGACGATGATCGGAAAACCGTATTCCTTGGTCTGCCCTTCGAGACGCGAGGCGAGATTGACGCTGTCGCCGAACACCGAGTAGTTGAAGCGCGTGTCGGAGCCCATATTGCCGACCACGCAATGGCCGGTGTTGAGGCCGACGCCGATGTTGAGCGGCACGTAGGCGTGGCCGCCCTCTTTCGCCTCCTCGGCGCGGACCTTGTTGAGCTCCTCCATCTGCTCGAGCATGTCGATCGCCGCATTGCAGGCGTTGATCTGATGCTCCTTGTCGTCGAGCGGCGCGTTCCAGAATGCCATGACCGCGTCGCCCATATATTTGTCGATGGTGCCCTTGCGCGCCAGGATCGCCTTGGTCAGCGGCGTCAGGAAGCGGTTCATCAGCGCAGTCAGGCCCTGCGGATCATCCTTGTAGGTCTCGGAGATCGAGGTGAAGCCGCGCATGTCCGAGAACATGATCGTCATCTCGCGCTGCTCGCCGCCGAGCTTGAGCTTCTCCGGCGACTGCGCAAGCTGCTCGACAAAGGCCGGCGACAGGTATTGGCCGAAGGCGGAACGGATCTGGCGCCGCTGCGCCTGCTCGCGCACGAAGCTCGAGAAGATCAGCGTGAGGTAGATCGCCGTGGTCGACATCAACGGATAAGTGAAGTCGATGAGCAGGCGATGATATTGATAGACATACCAGGATGTGCCGATCAGCAGGGTCGCAAACAGCGCGCCGACGCCGGCGAGCCGGGCCGGCCCCATATTCGGCGCGAATGCGATGATGAAGACGCCGGCCAGGAGGGCCGCGAAAAACTCGAGCGCCATACCATAGCTTGGCTCCGACACGAAGCCGCCGGTCAGCGCGCTTTCGAGAATCTGGGCATGGATCTCGACGCCCGGCATCGCCGGCGAGACCGGCGTGGTCTTGATGTCGTTCAGCATGGCCGCGCTGGTGCCGATCAGCACCAGCTTGCCCTTGATCCTGTCGGCCGGCACGGTGTTGTCGAGAACGTCGGCGGCCGACACATAGATCGAATGGGCGCGGTCCTGGCGGGCGAAATGGACCCAGAGCTGACCATGGCTGTCGGTGGGAATCTCCAGCCGCCCGAGCCTGATGCTCTTGATACCGGCATCACCGGATCTGAGCAGAATGGTCGACGTGCCGGTGACGACGCGCAGGATTTCCAGGCTCAGCGAGGGCATGGTGTGGCCCTGCGCCCGCAGCACCATCGGCACCCGCCGGACGATGCCGTCGCGCTCCGGCACGATGGTGATCAGGCCGCGGCCGGCCGCAGCCGTCTCGATCACTGGAACGTTGCGCAAGAGCCCCGGAAACTGATGCAGGAACAAGAGCGGGTCGATCTCCCTGCCGAGTGTCGCAAAGGGGGTGAACGGCAGCGACTCGTCGGATTCCAGCCTCACGTCCGGCATCCCGGTCTCGCCCAGCACCACGCGCGAGTGCCTGATGGCGTCGGCCAGAACCTTGTCGTTGCTCGGCAAGTCGCGGAGCTTGCTCCTGGTCGCCTCATCGAGATAGCGCATGGTGCGCGCGGCGACGTCCGGGTTGAGCCGGTCGGGCTCGGAGAACACCACGTCGAAGCCGATGACGACGGCGCCGAGATTGGTCAGGTTGGTGACGAGGTCCGCGATCGTGGTTCGCGGCCACGGCCACTGGCCGAGCTTGGCGAGGCTCTTCTCGTCGATGTCGACGATGGTGACCGGCTTGATCTTCTTCACCCTGGGATCGACGAGCTGGAAGATGTCGAAGGTGCGGGTGCGGATCTCCCGGATCGGCGCCGGATCGAGCAGGCGCAAGACGGCAAAGCCTATGAGCATGAGGAGGCAGAGCACGCGCGCGATGCCGAATTTCCGCGTGAACCACCGCCACAACAATCGAAGCCGTTTCATGCTCTTTCAGATTTCCGGTTCACGCGCCGCCGCTCGCGCTTCACTTCCTGTGGCCACCCTACATTACGGAAATTTTCCGCGCGTCAAAGCTCTGAATGGAGCCTGCCGCGACGGTCGAACCGCCCCCGATCGGCGGCTCAGCTCCGGCTGCTAGCCGGTGTGCGGGGTGACGATGAAATCGCTCGCATGCAGATTGGTGGCGAGGACGTTCTTCAGCAACAGAGTTTCATGGTTGTCCAGGGTCAATAGCGTGTCGGAGCCCTGCTGCTGGGCTGTTGCGGTCACATCGGTCCATGAGCCGACGTTGACGAATTGCCTGAGATCGATGGTGTCGTGGTTGACATCGAAGTCGGTGATCGTGTGCTCCGTCGTCGTGTTCGCATCCGGCATCGACGGCTTGAACACGAACTGATCGATGCCACCGTTGCCGGTCAGCGTATCCGAGCCCCCGGTTGCGAAGATGACGTCGTTGCCGATGGTTCCGGTAAGGGTCACATTGCCCGTATCGCTGTCGCCCTCGTTGAAGACGAAATGAACGGTGTCGGTGGCACCGGACTGGTCGGTGACCGTGAGAGTGACCATGTCGGTCGCCGGCCGGTTTGCGCCGGGATCGTAGGTAATCGAATCGAGCGCCGAATTGAGCTGCGAGAGGCTGCCGGTCTCGGTAGACGGCGTGACGTGGCTGTCGGAGGCTTCGGTCGTGGCCGACAACGTGAAGGTTTCCGTCGACGCCGCGGCATCGGAATCGTTGATCTGTAGCCCCGTGACCGTGGTGGTGTGATGGTCATCGTCGTTCTGCGTGACGACGAGCTTGTCGGTCTCGATCACTGGACCACCGTGGACCGTCAGATCCAGCGTTTGGGTCGTGGTCTGCGGCGTACCGGTGGAATTGTGGCCCTCGTCGTTGGCCGTGACCGTCAACGTGTCATTGCCGGTAAATCCGTTGTCCGGCGTGTAGACCATGCCCTTGCCCAGCGCCGCATCGATGGCGGCGGTCGAGCCCGTCAGCGTCATGGTGTCGTGGCTGTCGTCGAACAAGACCGAGACGCCATTCGAATTGTTCAGCGCCAGGGTCCCGTGCGCAACGGCGAGTTGCACCTTTATCGTGTTGTCGCCGGCGGCCGCATCCGACACATTCACCGAATTCAATACCAGCGGCGTGTCTTCCGCCGTGACCGTTGTGCTGTAAGTGGTCTCGAAGCCGTGGTCGTTGCCGTTCGCATCGACGGTGTATCCGACGATCTGGTCGGAATTGTTGATGCCGGTCACGACCGTGCCCTTCACCCCCAGCGGATCGTCGATGGTGGTGTAGATGCCGCCGCTCTCGATGAAGCCGTGATCGACGCCGTTGGCGTCGACATACCAGCCGACCACCTGGCCATGGTCGTTGATCGCCGACGCGAAGGTGCCCTTCACCCCGAGCGGATCGGAGATATCGGTGAAGGTGCCGTGGACGGAGTCGTAGACGAAGCCATGGTATCCGTTCGCGTTGGTGGCGTCCGGATTGTAGCTGCCAACGACCAGGCCCTCGTTGTTGATGCCGTCGGCGAAGGTATCGCCATTCGGGTTGTCGGTACCCGGGACATTGAAATAGGTGAAGGCCCCGTCGCTATAGATGTAGCCGGTGTAACGCGCGCCGCTGTGAAGATAGTCAGAGCCCACCACCACGCCGTGATCGTTGATGCCGTTGGCGTTGGTGCTCTGACCTGGCGAGTCCGACGTGACCGTGGTGAACGTGCCGTTGCCGTCGATGAAGCCGTAGCGCGGCGTCGAACGAACTGGCGAGAAGTCGCCAACGATGATGTCATTGTTGTTGATGGCGTGAGCGGTCACGTCCTGCGCTTCGAGCGAGGCGCCCATCTGGATGAAGGCACCATCAACGTATTCCCAGGCGATCTGGTGATTGGCATCGGCGGCCGAGCCGCCGACGATGATGCCGGCGTCGTTGATGCCGCCAGGCTGGGTGTTGAACGTGCCGGGATCGTCGAGCGTGGTGAAGGTCAGGACATGGTTGACCGTCACGCCTAACGCATTGAGATTGACCGTCGTGGTGACGATCGGGCTGAAATTGGTGTTGTCGTACGCGGCCCAGGTAATGGTCCGGCTGTTGTCGCTGCCGCCCGCGGTCGGGTCGTTGCTCGTGCTGGAAAATTGAATGAGTTGCAACGCCGCCTGGAAATCAGCGGTCGTTGCCGCGGTGGTCCCGATGTTCGACAGGAAAATCCCGGGGCCCTGGCCGTTGTTGGTGCCGGGGCTATTATCGAAATGGTAGTGGATGATGCTGCCGTCGGCGTTGGTGATCTCTCCGTCGAGATTGCCGTTGATCGTCAGTTCGTCGCCGGCCTGGGACCCATGTGAAATCCACACGTTGACGCTCGAGACGGTGGCCTCGGGATCCGAGAGCGTAACTGACGGATCGATGAGGACCGGCGTTCCCTGGTAGGTCACGGAGTTGTTGGCATCACCGATGACCGGCCCGTTGTTGTTGCCGCTGCCGTTGTTGCTTTGGATATTGATCAACGCGGCTTCTTGTTGCGTGATGCCGAGCAGCGTCAGGACATCGCCATTGCCAAAATCCGCGATCGTGTTGCCATTCGCATAGGTAAAGGTCGGCTGGCCGCTGAAACCGCTCAGGACGAGGGTATCTTCGCTTGCATTGAAGGAACCACCGCCCTGGTCGAAATCGGTAATGACGAGCGCGCCATCGCCTTGCTGATAGTAGAAGGTGTCGTTGCCGCCGCCGCCGGTTATCGAATCGTGGCTGCCGGCCGGTGCAGGCGGCAGGCCGACGCTGTCATTGCCCGGACCGCCGATGAAGTCAAAGGAGTAGGTGCCGAGCACGGTATTGATTGGCGTCTTGTTGCCGGCGGCGTCCTGTTGCACGTCCGACACCCAGGTCGCGGCGTTGACCGAAAAGCCCGTGAAATTTCCCAGCGCCACCGGCGTCGGGTCGGTCGTCAATTCCTCAAAGGACGTGATGGTGCCGCCGGTGACGGTCGTGCCGTCGAAGGTAAGACCGGTGCCGTTGATCACGAACTGAACATGATCGGCGCTGTCGACCACCGTGAATGTAGTGGAGCTGCCGTCGTCCTGAACCGTCCCGGCGCCCATCTCCGCCAGCACATCCTGGTGAGAGAGGTCCAGGCCGTTCGGCGTCAGCGCCTGGATGGTTACAGTGGGGGCCGCCGGACTCGCCGTCGTGAACTGAATATCGGTGCCGGGCGTGCCAGCACCGTCGCTCGCCAGCGTGAAATTGTTGGTGGTGTAGGTGCCGTGCAGATTGAGCGAGGCTTCCGCGTTTCCGTCGGCGTCATAGATCGTGAGCGTGCCGCCGCCCGCATTCGCGCCCGTCCCCTGCGTCCAGACCGCGTGCTCGCCCGCCGTGAAGCTGATCCCGGTCAGGTCGATCGTGTTGCCTGCGCCGAAGTGATCGATCGTGGCCTGGAAGTCGGCCGTGTCGGCAACGGCGAGCGCGCCGGTCGCATCCTCGAAGGTCACGGTCTGCGTCGCGGCGACAGTCGAGCTGAAGTGCAGGATCCCGCCGCTCGCGATCGTGGCGGAGCCTGTGCCGCAGACCGCGCCGGCGATATTGATGATGCCGCCATTGGCGGCGATCGTGCCGGCATTGTCGATGCTGCCGTCTATCTCAAAGGTGCCGCCGCCACTGGCCTGCACGTTGCCGTCGTTGGCAATCTTGCTCTGCGCACCGATGGTCAGCGTGCCGCCGGTGACTTCGAACGTGCCGGTATTGGTGATGTCGGCCGTGATCGTATCGGTGCCCGTCACGTGGTCGAGCGTGCCCGAGTTGCTCACATCGCCGCCGGTAATGCCGGCGGACGCAAGATCGAGCGTCGAATTGTGACCGACGGTCACCGTGCCGTCCGTATTGGTCACGGTCAGGTCAGAGAGCTTCAGAGTGCCGCCGTTGACGGCGTTCAGCGCATCGGTGTTGGTGATCTGCTCGCCCGTGATATCGAGCTCGCCGCCATTGGCTTGCACCGTGCCGGAATTGGTCAGCGTGAAGGTCTGTGCGTCCGGATCGATCGTCACGATGCCGGCGGTCGATTCGATCATGCTGGTATTGGTGATATTGGCGTTGTCGATAGCGCCACCGCCGGTCGAGTCGATTGTCCCATGGTTGGTGACGATGCCGCCGGTTATGGTGGCGTTGTTCAGCGTCAGCGTGCCGGTGCTCTCCACAGTCTCGGTATTGGCCGCGCCCTCGTTGGTGATGCTGCTGTTGTTCTTCAGCGTCAGGTCGCCGTTGATCTCCATCACGCCGGAAAGCAGGTTACTTATGCTTTCGCCATCCAGCGTATTTTGGGTGCCGGAGACATCGAAGTTGAGAGCATTGACGATCGCGCCGCCTTGCAACAGCACCTGGCCGGTCAAATCAACGGTGCCGCCGCTCGCGTCATTGGCGATCGTCGTATTCTCGGCCGTCGCATCGTTCAGCGTGAGCGTCGCCGTATTGAGCGACAGTTCGGAGTCCTTGACGTCCGATCCCTGATCGATCGTGAGTTCGGTACCCGAAGCGAGAGCGAAGCTCCCACCGCTCACCTTCTCATTGTGCAGGGCGTTGCCGAGACCTTGGACGAAACCGGTGGCGGGATTTGCGAATTGCAATGAGCCGTTCTTCAACACCGCCGAACCGGTGAGGAAAAGGAATCCATCAGCAGTGATCGAGCCGCCGTCGACCGTGGCGCCATTCACGGTCAAGGTGCCGTAGAAGGGCCCTTGATCGATCTGGATTGTCCCGTCGTTCGTGACGATTGAGCCCTGGTCAATCGTCAACGCGCCACCGGATTGAATCTCTATTGTATCGCCGTTGTTGACTGCCTCGTTATCGAGCGAGTTGTGGTAACCGTCGACCTGCAGCAGGCCGGAGTTGCCGATCGAACCGTCTTTCAGATCGGCGCCTCCGGCGAACCAAAGGGTACCGCCGCTGTCGTTGGTGATCGTACCGCCGTCGATGGTGGTGCCCTGCACCACCAGCGTCCCCGCATCGTCGCTCTCGATCGTGCCCGCGCCGGTTACCGTGCTTCCCTCCAGCCAAAGCCTGGCGTCCGAGGCGACCTCGATCTTGTTGTTGTTGGTTACAGTCTCGTTGATGAGAGCATCTTGGAAGCTGAAAGACTCGATCAGGCCCGAATTTATGAGCGTGCCGTTCTGAAGAGCGTCGCCGTCTTCTTGAAATTCCAGCGTCCCAAGGATGGTGACCGTCCCGCCGTCGATTTCGCCGGCGAAGAAATAGTTGTTGTTGCCAGCGCTGACGTCCTCGGTCGCAAGCGAAAGCGTCGCGCCCGCATCGACCGTGACGTGCCCGTATTGATTGGCGATATCAACGAGGAGATTGAGCGTGCCGCCGGCGACCTCGATGGTGCCGCTCGCGCTATTGGTGATGCTGGCAAAATCCCTGAAGTCGCCGCCGTTGTCGAGGAGCAGCAATCCCGAGTTTTGCAGCATGCTGTTATCGACGAACTCTGCCGCGCCCGCGACGGTGATCGTCCCGCCCACACTATTGGTGATACTGGCAGAACCCTTGAAGTCGCCGCCTGCACCGAGCTGCACAGATCCGGAGTTCTGCAGCACGCTGTGATCGGCGAACTGAAGCGCGCCGGAAACGTTGAACGCTCCTGAATTTTGCAGCTCGCTTGTCCCGGAGAACTCCGCCGCGCCGGCGACCGTCAGGGTGCCCTGGTTCTCGATGATCGAGTCGGCGGAGACATTGAGGCCACCGGCGCCGATGGCGAGCGTCGCGTCGTTGATCAGCGTCGGCGGCGAACTGCCGAAATCGTTCAGCGTGAGCGAGTGCGCGGCGGCGTCATGATCGACCGTCACCGGATAGGACGGAGTCAGGCCGAGGAGCTGGTTGGTGATGATGATCGCATCGTCACTCGCCGTCGGCACCGCGCCGGTTCCCCAGTTCGCGGCGTCGTTCCACGATCCGCCGCCCGCGCCGGTATCGACCCAGACCACCGCCGCATTGTCGGTGCCGGTGATAGTGACCGTGACTGTCTGCGTCGAGACCGCGCCCTGCGAATCCGTCACCGTGACGTCATAGGTCAGCGTGACCGATTGTCCCTTGGGGATGAAGTCCGCGATATAGACCGGCAACGGAGCGAGCTGCCAGTCGATGACGCCATTGCCGGTGCCGGTGCTGTCGGTCCCGATCGAAGCCGACAGCGCGTTCTCGAACAGCTTCTCCGGCAGGGGCGGTATCGTGCCGCCGTTCGACATCACCGCTGCCACGAGCTTGGTCGCGACGGTATGGGTGTCGGTCAGGTCGACATCGTTGAAGTTCAGCGTGCCCGAGGTCGGATTCTTGCTTTGCAGGGTGCCGCCGGGCGTGCTGGTGCCGGCCGCGAAGTCGATGGTGGGGGCCGCCGTGGTGATGACGGGCGCGTCGTTGGTGCCGACGATCGTGATCGTGACCTCGACGGTCTTCGATTCGGGATTCGGCCCGTAGTTGTTGTTGACCGTGATGTCGTAGGTCAGCGTGAGCTGCTCGCCCGCCGCCAGGAAATCGAAATTGCTGTCGGCGAGACTGTAGGTCAAGCTGACGGTGCCGGCGTTGCTGTTGCCGGCAGCGGGGTCGATGGCGAGCTTGATCGCCGTCTGTGCGATATCCGCCTGCTGCAGGGCGGAGAGCGAAGCGGTGACGTCCTGCCCTTGCGCATTCTTGTAGGAATAGCCGTGGAAGCTGGCGCTGACCGTCGGATTATCGCCCCGGTTGATGTCGTCGAACACGGCCGTGAATTTGACGGTGTCGGGGTCCGCCGCATCGTGGGTCTTGCCGGGTATTTCGGCGAAAAAGTACTGGGTCGCCGGCAGGCCCTGCAGGTTGACGATGTCGAGATGCGGCGGCCCGTCGACATGCGGCGACGACTGACTCGGATTGCTCGACGGCGGCGGCGGCGCATTGTTCTGCGCGCCCGTGACGACATAGACCGGCTGCGCGGTCGTGCCGTTGGCGAGCTTGATCAGCGGGCCGTTCTGCGGGGTGAGCGTGTCGTTCGTCGGCGACGTCGTCTTGGTGTTGGTGTCGTTGTCCGTGAACTTCTGCTGGAAGACGTCGGTGATGAGCTTCTGGATGTCCGGCGACAGCGGCACCGTGGTCTGGCTGATGACGCCGTTGTTGATGTTGATCTGCTCGCCGGCCTGATTGACGATCGCGATCGGCTGCAGCGTCGTCTTGTCGAACAGGATGTACGATCCGGTGGTGCCATCCGGCTCGACCAGCACCTGGAAGCTCGCATTCGGCGTGCCGTTCTGGCCGGGAACGTCGAAGTCGATCTCGACCAGCACCGCGGTGCCGCGGATGCCCATGGTCGCGACCGGCGTATCGACCTTCATGTCGCCGTGCTTGGCGGTCTCACCGGCGACGAAGGTGATGGTGCCCGCCACCAGGCTGAGCAACGAGGAATTGTTCGACCCGTGCGGGTCATAGACCATGTCGTTCAGCACCATCCTCGCATTCGAGCCGAGGCCGAACACGGTGCCGTCGATGAAGGTGATGCCCAGTGTCGAATTGGCGCCGGACTGGACCACGTCGCCCTTCTCGACGTTGTCGCCCATGTTGAGGATGACCGAGACACCGTTGCGGATGACGGTGGCCGAGCCCTGCAGCTTGGTGACGTGGCCGATCACATGGCTCGCGGCCGGCGCGTCGCCCGCCTGGGCGACATCGACCTCGCCGACCAGCGCCTTGATGATGTCAGTCGTCAGATGCGCGCCATCAGGAGACGCAAGTGGGACGCGCCTATCGCCGCTGAAGTAGTCATGCAGGACGAAACGATGGTCATCCTTCGAAAGGATTAGATCAGCACCCGACCGGGAGTAGTCCGCATGGAACAGAAGCTGGGCGTCGGGAACAATGAGCGCGTTGGCCGGCGCGTGGGTCTGGGCGGAATCGACGTGGACATACGCATGGCGGGGATGCGCAGCCGGTCCTTCAGAGGCAAACGCGTCGAATTTGCCCGCGTAATTCAAAGCCCACCACAAATGGTTAATAATTATTGAATAATTATCGAAGGAACCTGCATATCATTGGAAAGTGCATTGCGAAACCGCCTCTTGCTTGTGTGACGACGGGCAGGAAGTCTGGCCCTCCAGCTCGTTTTCTACCGAATCCATAGATCACAAAGGTATATCGGCTACCATGTGCGGGACACCGACATGTATTGACGGTGTTTAAATGGATATTTTTGATGTATACTCAAGTATAGACGCTTCGGCTGATACTTGAAACATGCTATCACTGCATTCGCTTGCGGGATATTGCGCCATTTCCTCCGCTAATACTGCGAACCAGATAACAAAACCGTCCTTTCCGGCGCGTTAGCTATATCGGGCGGAAATTCGGCCCGGTGCAACCGCCGCATGCAGTTTTCTGGCCTTCGCGGCAGCCTCGCAACACCATGGTCCGCCCCGCCTGGAACGCCCGGAAACGGATCCATGGGAACCTGATCCGTAAAATTGTCTGGAACCTGTGGAGACGGGCTTTAGCCTGTTTCGCACTTTCCGGCCGCTTTCCGCTCTCACAGGGCCGGCCTTAAGCAGAAGAAAAGCCCAGCCTCCGATCATTGCCCGCGAAACGATCCGGGCGCATGTCCGAGGCAACACGCCTCACGAGATGCCCGGACAAGGGGCGTCAGATGGGGCTTTTCGGTCACGCGCGCGTGGGGCGCGCGGCACTGCTCGCATGCGGCATGGCGTGGTTCGCTCTTGTCCCGCGCGCGACCGCCGAGCCGCTCACTGTGCCGGCGCCGCTTGCGCTCACGCTTGATTCCGGTGAGCCGTTCGCGCTTGCGGCATCACCGATCTATAGCGGCGGGCTGCTGACGAAATGGCAAGGCGTCGCCCACAAGCTCGATGATGAAAGAGTGCAGCTCGCGCTGTGCGACGGCGACCGCGAGCGGTGCGTCTCCGACGCCGCACTGAAATTTCTTGCGATCGTCGACACCGGCAGGCAGCGCGAGGGCCGCGCCCGCCTTGGCGAGATCAATCGCGCCATCAACCTTGCGATCCGTCCCGTGGAAGATATCGTCCAGTATGGCGTGATCGATTTCTGGAGCTCGCCGCTCGTGACCTTCTATCACGGTGCCGGCGATTGCGAGGATTATGCGATTGCGAAATATGTCGCCCTGCGCATGGCAGGCATTGCGGCCGAAGACCTGCGCATCGTCGTGATGATGGATACGCTCCGGCACGAGGGCCATGCGGTCGCCGCTGTGCGGCTCGACGGGCACTGGCTGATTCTCGACAACCGCCGCATGGCGATGGTCGAGGACGTGAACCTGCGCAACTATCGCCCGCTGTTCGTCATCGACGACGCCGGCGTGATGAAATATTCCGACATGCCGCTGCTCGCGAGCATGCCTGAGCCTGCGCCGGCGCCTGCCGCCGCGCTCAATGTCGGACCCGGCCTGATCGGCGCCTCGAACTGAGCGCCAGGAGATGCGGCGCGGCAAACGCGCGCCGCACAATTCCATTTGGCGAAAATTTGGCGACACAAATTTTCTCTTTTTGATTTCGCATCCATCCCTTCTGCGTTTCGCCTCGCTCGCGACGCAATTCTCTCTGCAAGCCTAGCGCGTCAGGTCCGCTAGAGACCATCAGGGAGGGAACACATGAAACGCGTCGCGTTGGCTGCCTGCTTTGCTCTCGTTCCATTCAGCGTCAGCGCCCAGACGGCCGATCAACTGGTCAAGGGCGCAACCGATACGTCCAATGTCGTCAATTACGGCATGGGCTACAGCCTGCAGCGGTTCAGCCCGCTCAAGCAGATCAATACCGACACCGCGAAGAATCTCGTACCGGTGTGGAACTATAGTTTCGCCGACGAGCACAGCGAGGAATCGCAACCCCTGGTATACCAGGGCATCATCTACATCACGACCAACAACGCCACGATCGCGATTGACGCCAAGACCGGCAAGCAGATCTGGAAGACCAAGGTCGAATATCCGCCGGAGACGCCGCGCATCGTGTGCTGCGGCATCATCAACCGCGGTGCGGCCATCTACCAGGGCAAGCTGTTCCGCACGACGCTCGACGCCAACGTGATCGCGCTCGACGTGAAGACCGGCAAGGAGCTCTGGCGTCAGAAAGTGGCCGATATCAAGGAAGGCTATTCGATGACGATGGCGCCGCTGGTTGCCGACGGCGTGGTGCTGACCGGCATCTCCGGGGCCGAGTTCGGCACCCGCGATTTCATCGACGGCTGGGACCCCGAAACCGGCAAACGTCTCTGGCGCACCTATACGGTCCCGAGCCCCGACGAACCGGGTGGCGATACCTGGAAGGGCGATACCTGGAAGTTCGGCGGTGGCTCGACCTGGATCACCGGCTCCTATGACCCCGACCTCCACACCGTCTATTGGGGCATCGGCAACCCCGGGCCGTTCAACGCAGCGGTACGGCCGGGCGACAATCTCTACACCTGCTCGGTGCTCGCGCTCGATCCGAAAACCGGCAAGATCAAGTGGTACTACCAGTTCTCGCCGAACAACCCGTTCGATTATGACGCGGTCGCCGAGATGGTGCTGGCCGATCTCAAGGTCGACGGCAAGCCAACCAAGGTGCTGATGGATGCCAACCGCAACGGCTTCTTCTATGTCCTCGACCGGACCAACGGAAAGCTGCTCGCGGCCAACCCCTATGTGAAGGTGAACTGGGCCACCCGCATCGACATGAAGACCGGCCGGCCGATCGAGACCGACGTCTCCAAGGACGCGCGCGAAGGCAAGAAGGTCGTGGTGTACCCATCGCTCCTCGGCGGCAAGAACTGGGAGCCGATGTCGTTCGACCCGGAGACCGGTCTCGCCTACGCCAACACGCTGTCGTTCGGCGGGCACTACAAGACCGAGCCCGCGACTTACAAGGCAGGCGAATGGTATGTCGGCATGGACCTGACCGACCTCTGGGAATGGGGCACCGGACCGCGCGGCCATCTCTCCGCGATCGATCCTCTGACCGGCAAGTCGAAATGGGAAGTGCCCAGTGACATGCCGCGCTTCTCGGGCGTGCTGTCGACCGCCGGCGGCGTGGTGTTCACGGGCAAGCTCACCGGCGAGTTCGAGGCCTATGATGCCAAGGACGGCAAGAAGCTGTGGCAGTTCCAGACCGGCTCCGGCATCGAGGGCCAGCCTGTGACCTGGCAGCAGGACGGCGTGCAATATGTCGCGGTCGCCAGCGGCTATGGCGGCGTCTACTCGCTGTTCTCGGGCGACGAACGGCTCGCCCAGGTGCCTACCGGCGGATCGCTCTGGGTTTTCGCGGTCAAGAAGTAAGCGGTTCGCTGGTGACAGAAAGACGTGCAAGCTGGGCGGCGGCGGTTTTTGCCGCCGTCACCCTGGTCTTGATCGCGCTGCTCGCGACGGAGCGCGCAACCGCGCAAAATGCGGACGCCGATCCCGCGAGGATCGACCAGGGTAAACACACCTATGCCGAGAATTGCTCGCATTGCCATGGTTTCAACATGGTCAATTCCGGCGCGGTGGTACCCGACCTGCGCCGCTTTTCCGGCGACAAGGCGCTGTTTTTCACCACGGTGAAGAACGGACGAAACAACCGGATGCCGCCATGGGGCGACCTTCTGAGCGACGATCAGATCGAAGGCCTGTGGGCCTATATCTCAAGCCAGAGGAAGCCATGAGAGGCGCCCTTGCCCTGATCCATGCCGGTGCAATGCTAGTCGTGCTTGTCGCAGGCGCAGGAACGGCGGCCGCCGCCGACGCGGCGTTGAAGGTCTGCCTCAACGAGGACCTGCCGCCGCTCTCGCTGCACCATCGAGGAAAGCCGGGCAGCGGATTCGATGTCGCGTTGGCGGAGGACGTGGCGAAGGAGCTCGGCAGGCCGCTCCAGATCCAGTGGTTCGAAAGCAAGCTGGACGAGGATTCGAGCCCTGCGCTCGAGGCCAACGCGTTGCTGTCGGCCGGGCACTGTGCACTGGTCGGCAGCTATGTGCTGACCAAAGATTCCCTTGTCGTGCCCGGCGTGAAGACAGCCAAGCTCCCCGACTTCGCCGGTGCGACCATCGACGACCGCAAGCGTCGCGTTCCACTCGGCGTGCTGACGCCGAGCCGGCCCTATGTCTATTCGGCGCTCACCATCGTGCTGGGTGCAAAGGCGCGCGACCGCCACGTGGCGGATATTGGCGACCTCGCCGGCCTTCGCATTGCGATCGAAAGCGGCACGCTCGGCGACGCCATCCTGATGAATTTCGGCAACGGCCGGCTGATCGACAGCATCACCCATCTGGTGCCGGGCCGCAGCCACCTGCTCGGCTCGCTCGATCGCGGCGAGTACGACGCGACCCTGGTCGACCTCCGAAGGCTCGACGCCTATCGCGCCGCGCATCCCGACGGCAAGCTTGCGGCAAGTGGATATTACTATCCGGTCGGCGCCAATCGCGGCTATGTCGGGCTTGCGAGCGATCCCGCGCTGCTCGACGACGTCAACAAGGCGCTCGCGAGCCTGCAGGCCAAAGGCACCATCGCCGAGCTCGCGCAGGCGGCCGGGCTCACCTACCTTGCGCCGCGCGAGCCAATCATCCGCGGCGAAACCCTGCCCCAGATATTGCAGAAATGAACAGCCGCCGAGGGCCCAAATGAAGGGTCCGCACGACGGCACGTCGTGCGGGATGGCGGGATTTTGCGAGCTGCGATTCACTGCGTCGAAAGCTCTTCGGTTCATGTTCGCCGGGCCACACAAGGCCGGGCGACAGGTTTATGAACGGCGAAGCATCCGCGCTGGAACTCAGAGGGTTAACAAAGCGTTTCGAGCGCCTTGCGGTGGACGCGCTCGATCTCACCGTGCGCGCCGGCGAGTTCTATGCCCTGGTCGGCCCGAACGGCGCCGGCAAGACCACGACGTTGCGCATGGTCGCCGGCCTCCTCAGGCCCGATGCCGGCTCGGTCAATATCTTCGGCATCGATGCGCTCACCGATCCCGTCGCGGCCAAGCAGGTGCTGGCGTGGGTATCGGACGAGCCGATGATCTACGACAAGCTGACGCCGCTGGAATATCTGGAGTTCGTCGCTGGTCTCTGGGGCATCGAGCCCCGCATTTCGCAGCGGACGGCGCAAGACCTGCTCGCGTCGCTTGGCCTCGAGCCGCACCGGAACGAGCGCTGCGAGGGATTTTCGAAGGGCATGCGCCAGAAGGTGGCGCTGGCCGGCGCTCTGATCCATGATCCGCACCTCATTATCCTCGACGAGCCGCTGACCGGGCTCGACGCGGTCTCCGCGCGGCACGTCAAGGGACTGCTGAGTGATCGCGTGTGTGCCGGCCGCACCGTCATCATGACCACGCACATCCTCGAAGTCGCCGAGCGCATGGCCGACCGAATCGGCGTCATCGCTGCGGGCCGGCTGGTCGCCGAGGGCACGCTGAGCGAACTGCGCCAGCAGAACGGACACACCGACACAAGCCTGGAAGACCTCTTCATCGCGCTGGTCGCTGTGAAGGCCGAGGCGGCATGAGCTCGGCCACCGCGCTCTCCTGGTTTGCGCGGCATGAGCTCCGGCTCGCCTGGCGCGAAGGGCTTGCGATGATGACGGGCGGCCGGCGTCGCCGCACGCGCGTGGCGGTGATCGGGCTGATTGTCTTTGCCGCGCTGATGCACCTGCCGGCCTGGGCCGTGATCGGCCGTTACGCCGGGCTCGAGGCACCGCTCGACAAGACCTCGCTGATTGTCGTGACCGCGACCGCCTTCCTGGCCTGGGCGTTGATGCTGTCGCAGGCGATCGAGTCTGTCACGCGGGTGTTCTATGCCCGCGCCGATCTCGACCTGATCATGTCTTCGCCGGCGAAGCTCACCAATCTGTTCTCGGTGCGAATTGCGGCGATCGCGCTCACCGTCACCGCCATGGCGCTGTTGCTCTCGACGCCCTTCGTCGATGTGCTGATGCTCAATGGCGGCGGGCGGTGGTTTGCCGCCTTCGGCGTTGTCATCGCCGTGGGGCTGTCGGCCGGCGCCTTTGCGATCGCGATCACGATTGTGCTGTTCCGCCTGATTGGGCCCGCGCGGACGCGGCTGACCGCGCAAATCCTCGCCGCCGTGATCGGCGCTGGCTTCGTGATCGCACTGCAGATCGCGGCTGTCCTCTCTTACGGCACGCTCTCGCGCTTTGCGGTCCTGACCTCGGACGCCGCGGCCGCCTATGCGCCAGAGGCCGACAGCCTGGTGTGGTGGCCGGCCCGCGCCATGCTCGGCGACACCGAAGCGCTGCTGCTTCTCTTGTCGCTGAGCCTGATCCTGCTCGGCGCCGTCATGGCGATCTTCTCGCCGCGCTTTGCCGATACCGCGATCAGCGCCTCGGCCCACGCCGCCTCCAGCCGGCAAGGCAAGGACGCGAAAGTCTTTCGTGGCGGCTCGCGGCAACAGACGCTGCGGCGCAAGGAGTTCTTGCTGCTCGGCCGCGATCCCTGGCTGATCTCGCAGACGCTGATGCAGCTTCTTTATCTCGTGCCGCCCGCGTTGTTTCTGTGGCGAAGCTTCTCGGATTCCTCCACAGCGCTCGTGCTGATCACGCCCGTGATCGTCATGGCGGCGGGCCAGCTCGCCGGCGGCCTCGCCTGGCTCACGATTTCGGGCGAGGACGCGGCTGATCTGGTCGCAACCGCGCCGCTGTCGCCGTCACGCGTGATCCGCGCCAAGATCGAGGTGGTGCTGATTGCGATCGGCGTGATCTTCGCGCCACTGATCGTCGCGATGGCGATCCTCGCCCCGATGCAGGCCGTCGTCACCGCGGCCGGCGTTGCGATTGCAGCAATGTCGGCGACTGCGATCCAGCTCTGGTTCCGCGTGCAGGCCAAACGCAGCCAGTTCCGCCGCCGCCAGACTTCCTCGCGCATCGCGACCTTTGCCGAGGCTTTCTCTTCGATCGGCTGGGCCGGCACATCGGCGCTCGCTTTGGTGATCCCGCTCGCCGCTGGCATCAGCGGATTGATGACGCTCGGCCTCATGGCCGCGACCTGGAAGCTCAGCCCGGCCCGGGAGTGAACCCGCCCTTTATCCCCTGATCAGCTCCATAACCGCCGCTGCAAACGCGTCCGGTTCCTCCTGCGGCAGGTTGTGACCCGCGCGCGGAATCCTGCGATGAATGCGGGTCCCGGTGAACTTTACAGCGCTCGCCTTGCCGTCGGTCGCGGGAATCACGCCATCGCCCTCACCGTCCAGGGTGATCGCGGGCACTGTGATCTGCGGCAGCGCCGCGAGCCGCTGCTGGATGTCGGCATAGCGGGGATCACCGTCCACCAATCCATAGCGGTGGCGATAGCTGTGGATGACGATGTCGACATAGTCGGGATTGTCGTGCGCGACCGAGGTCCGCTCCAGGCAGGCGTCGTCGAAGGACCAGTTCGGCGACCATTGCTGCCACAGAATCCGCGTGATGCCGCGGCGATCGGCGGCAAGGCCCGCACGCCCGCGCTCGATCTGGAAATACCACTGGTACCACAACGGCACCTCCCGCGCCGGCTTCGCGGGCTTCAACGCGTTCGCAATGTCCTGGATATTGTAGCTGTTGACCGAGACAAGCCCGATGCAGCGCTCCGGCCAGAGCGCAGCGCCGATGCAGGCTGCGCGCCCGCCCCAATCGTAGCCCGCGAACACCGCGCGCTTGATCGACAGCGCATCCATCAGCGCCAACAGGTCCGCGCCGAGCGCGGCCTGCTCGCCGGAGCGCATCATTGCGGAATCGAGAAATCGCGTCGGGCCGTAGCCGCGCAGATAGGGCACGATGACGCGGCAACCTTGTTCCACCAGTATGGGCGCGACATCGACATAGGAATGGATGTCATAGGGAAAGCCGTGCAGCAGTATTGCGACCGGGCCATCCGCGGGCCCCGCCTCGTAATAGCCGACGTTGAGCACGCCGGCAGCGACGTGACGGAGCGGCTCCAGGCGCTTCGAGGATGACGCACGCGGCGGCATGATGGCTACTCCAAACGGTTCTGACGCGCTGTTGATCGCGCCATGATAGTTCCGCTTCCCGTTCGGCGATACAGTCGGCACGACAACAGGATGGCCCGCCAACATGTTGCGCTCCATTTCCGCCATTCTCGCTCTTCTCGGGTGCCTGGTCGCGCCGGCGCACGCGCAATCGCAGGATACGCAGCGGAGCGAGTGCCTGGCGATGGCGAATGCACCGCCGCGGGTCACGCCGGTCAGCCTGCGCCGCGCCACGGCGGGGACCGACGAGGTCGCCATCACCTATGCCGGCCACTCCACCTACTACATCGACACGCCGGGCGGCGTGCGCATCGCCACCGACTGGAGCGGCGCGTACCGAATGGGCCGTCTGCCCGACGTCGTCACCATGAACCGCGCCCATTCGACGCACTACACGCTGTTCCCCGATCCGCGCATTCCCCACGTGCTTCACGGCTGGGGCGAGAACGGAGAGCCGGCCAAAATCCGTGAGAAGATCGGCGACGTTTTCATCCGCAACGTCACGACCGACATCCGCCGCTTCTACGGCGATTATTCCGGCACCGACATGATCAAGGACGGCAACTCGATCTTCATCTTCGAGGTCGCGGGCCTCTGTATCGGCCATCTCGAGCACCTGCACGTCAGGCTCGACGACAGTCATCTCGCCGCCATCGGCCGGCTCGACATCGTGATGGTGCCGATCGACGGCACCTATACCATGTCGCTCGACGGCATATCCGGGGTCACCCGGCGCCTGCGCACTTCCGTGGTGCTGCCGATGCATCGCTTCGCGACGCCGCTGGAGGAATTCATGCAGAGGATCGGCAAGGATTTTACGATCGACCAGCGCAGCGAGCGCACCTTGCGGATTTCGCGCGAGACATTGCCGACGCAGCCGACGGTGATTATTCTCGACGGGGTCTGATAACCAAGAACAACAACTTCCGGGGAGTGAACATCCATGGTCGCCAGCACCGCCGCTTCCACGCGAAGCGGGCTCTATGCCGATCCGAATGAAACCTGGCTCGCGCTGCACACCGAAGACATCATCGATCCCGCAAGGCCGGTCGTCGATCCGCATCATCATCTCTGGGATCGCGGCGGCGTGCGCTATCTGATGGAAGAGATGACCGACGACGTCTCCTCCGGGCACAACATCGTCGCCACCGTCTACGTCGAAGCCCGCTCGATGTATCGCGCCTGTGGGCCGGAAGCGTTCCGACCGGTCGGCGAGGTCGAGTTCGTCAATGGCTGCGCGGCCATGGCCGCAAGCGGCGCCTACGGCAAGACGCTGGTCGCCCACGGCATCGTCGGCCATACCAATCTCCTGCTTGGCGACGGCGCCAGGGCCGTGCTGGAAGCCGAGATCGCCGCCGGCAACGGCCGCTTCCGCGGCATTCGCCATTCCTCGCCCTGGGATGCCGACAAGGACGTCGCCGGCATCTATGCGGAGCGGCCGAAGGGACTGCTGCTCGATCCGACCTTCCGCAAGGGTTTTAGCTGCCTCGCGCCGCTCGGGCTCAGCTACGACGGCTGGCTGTTCTTCACGCAGTTGAATGAGTTCGCCGATCTCGCCCGCGCCTTTCCGGACACGAAGATGTGCCTCGATCATTGCGGCGGCATCATCGGCATCGGCAGCTACGCGGGCCGGCGCGAGGAGATCTTCAGGACCTGGAAGGCCTCGATCCAGGAGGTCGCCAAATGCCCGAACGTCGTGGTCAAGCTCGGCGGGCTTGCCATGGTGCTGCCGGGCTTCGGCTTCCATGAATGGCCGAAGCCGCCGAACTCCGAGCAGGCCGCAGCAGCCTGGAAGCCCTATATCGAGACCTGCATCGAGGCCTTCGGCGTCGACCGCTGCATGTTCGAGAGCAATTTTCCGCCCGATAAAGGCCAGTGCAGCTACCAGGTGATCTTCAACGCCTTCAAGCGTCTCGCTGCTGGCTACAGCGAGAGCGAGAAGACCGCCTTGTTCTCCAAGAGCGCGACGGATTTCTACCGGCTGCAACTGCCCTCCTGACTGACGCTATCCTACCGCGTCACAAACAGCCCGCCCCTCATCCAGAGGAGCGCGCTTGCGCGCGCCTCGAAGGATGTAGGCCTGCCAGGCGCTTCGTGGGTATCCCGGCGATGCGAAGCATCGTTGAAGACGTCGCGGAGCCCGCCGCGCGGAGCCTGTCATCGGGCGCGCATTCGCGCGACCCGGTGGCGCGGACCCGTTGGCGCCATGACGGTTTCTGAACGGAGCGGACCGAACGTTCCCCGACACCTCTGCCGGTTCCGCTTTCACGGTCTCCTTACCTGCCATGGTCACCCCTTGACCTGGTACCTGTTAGTACCATACCTTCGACCGAATTGGTACTGGTAGGTACCGGAACCCAACCCGCAGAAATTCGAGGGTAGCCTCATGACCAAACCCGTCCTCGTCACATCCGCAGCCGGCGGCCGCCAGGGCAAGACCGGCCGCCACGTCGCCGAAATGCTGCTCAAGCGCGGCGTGCCCGTCCGCGCCTTCGTGCGTACCATCGACGAGCGTTCCGAACGCCTGCGCGCGCTCGGCGCCGACATCGTCGCAGGCGACTTTCTCGACATCCGCTCGGTGCAGCGCGCAACCGACGGCGCCGGCGCGGTCTATTTCGCCTATCCGGTCCAGGACGGGTTGATGGACGCCACCGCGATCATGGCGCTCGCGGCGCGGCAGGCAAGAATCCCGCGGCTTGTAAATCTTGTGATGCTGCAATCCTCGCCCGATGCGCCGACACCGCGCATGCGGCAGAACTATCTCTCCGAACAGGTGTTCGAATGGGCCGGCGTCGGCGCGGTGCATATCCGCGCCACGGTGTTTTACGAAAACCTCGCCGCTCTGGTGCGCCAGAGCCTGCCCGCGCAAGGCGCGATCCGCCTGCCCTGGGGCAGCGAGAAGACGGTGCTGCCGCTCGTCGCAGGCGAAGACGTCGCGCGCGTCGCGGTCGGCCTGCTCACCGGTCCTCAACGTGAACCCGGCAGCGCCGTCAGGCTGATCGGCACGACGATCTCGCTGAAGGAGATCATCGCGACGTTTGCGCGCGTGATGGCGAAGAGCGTGCACTACCAGGAGATTTCCGACGAGGACTGGCGCAGCCATGCCGCCTCGCGTGGCTACAATCCGCATGCGATCGAGCACCTCTCATCGCTCTGGCGCGCGATCCGAGGCGCTGCGATCGATCCGAACGATCCACGCTATGCGGTGACCGACGCGATCGAGACGATCGGGGGCGCAAAGCCGAAGAGTTTCGAGGCGTTTGTGCGTGAAGGCCAAAGCGAGCTGCTGGCCAAATCGGCCTGATGCGGCAGCGAAGCACGAAGGCGTCGCGATCCACAGCGACGCCTGGGAGCAAACGACATGCAGTGGCCGACCATCACCGCCGGATATCTCGGCGTGCTCGCGCTCACTTATGCCGTGCTTGCGGTCAACGTCATCCGGCTGCGCGCGAGCGGTGGCAGCGCCTTTGGCGATGGCGGCGACGAGAAACTGCGCAATGCGATCCGCGCGCATGCGAATTTTGCCGAATATGTCCCGATCATTGCGCTGATGGTCGCGATGCTCGAGGTGGCAGGCGCCAGCGCGATCCGCGTTCATGTGCTGATGGCCGGGCTATTGCTCTCGCGGCTGATGCATCCGCTCGGCATGTCCGCCAAACCCAAGACGCTGCGATTCCGCCTGTTCCGCACCGGCGGCATGTGGCTCACGCTGATCGTGCTGGTCGCCAGCGCCGTGACGATCCTGTCGCGGCTCGCACGCGGATACTGAAATTTGCTAGCCCGCCATCAGGCTCGCGGGCTGGCGCTGGCTCGCTGGCAAGAAGATTTTCTTCAGCTTGAGGAACACGCGCAGCGCAATGCCGAACCAGAGCGGCGAGGTCTTGCGGCAAAAGGCGAGCTTCTTGACATGGCCTTCGACATGCCATTTGGCATGCGCGCCGTCCTTGAAGAAGATGACGTCGCCGGCCTCATAACGCTTCGGCGGCATCCCGTCGCTTTCCAGCACGATCGAGCCGTCGAGGATCAGCACCGTCTCGTCGAAATCATAGTACCAGTCGAACTTGCCTTCAGTGCACTGCCAGACGATGGTTGTGGCGAGGCCATCGATGCTCTGCGACAGGATGCACGAGGACGCCTCCGGCCTGCCCTCAAGGATCCAGGACGGCTCGATCGGACTCGGCGTCAGATCCACCGTCAGCTTGGCAATTTCTATCAGCCCGCGCGCCATCAAACCCGCCCCAAAAGCACAAAGCAAAACCGCCCGCGAAAACGGGCTGGCCCGTCACGGCGACGCTAATCCGCTAGATTTAAGCTTTCCTTACGTGAAGCTTTACAATCGGCGGCAAGCGGGGAGCGCGCAGCGACCAAGCGCCGCAGGGCGTTGCGTGGGATTAACGTTTCAAACAGCCAACTCCGCGGCATCAAACCGTAGGGTGGGCAAAGCGATAGCGTGCCCACCATTCACACGAATGCGGTCGACGAACGGTGGGCACGGCGCTTGCGCGCCTTTGCCCACCCTACGAGATCGGATTCGCGTCTCCGCATTCCCGCGGCACGAAATGCCCGGGTCTTGCTTTAACATCACCCTCGAAAATCCGAGGGCGCGGGGAACACCGGGTGCTGTTGCACCCGCAGCCTCGTGTGCAGGAAAATGCGCAAAGAACGCACACGAGCACTCAGCAGGTACAACCGAACACAGCCGGCATTCCCCGCGCGATGTTTGACGACTTATCCCGTGCTCTCCTCGGCGTACCGGGCTTTGTAGTCACCGTCCCCCCGGGATCATGCCCCAAGGGTTGACACCAGCATCGGGGTGTCGGGACCACACGGCTTCGTCGAACGCATCGCGCGCTTCGTCCTTGCGCGCGACCCGCGTCCATCGCAACCCGCCTCACGTTTCGTGACGATTGGCCGTAACGTCCCTCGTGGCGAGGCGGGCTGCACATAAACAATCACACGCTTCCGAAAAACGGAAGTAAAATATTTTTTCACGAGAGGGCTTGACATACTTCTGATTAAACGAAGAAGAAAGCTTTGATTTGCCCGTCGTGCCAAATTCGCCACACCGCGCGATAATCGAGCCTGGGAGCACGCTGACACTACCAGATGGTAGTTATCGGCCCGCGCGGCATTCCAGTAGGTAAATGAAGCGTTGGTCCCCCGGATGGGGCCGAACCGCGGTGAATTTTTGATCCCGGAATCGTTTCTATTGGGGGCGTGGGTTGAGGCGGATTGTGCACCGAGGCGATGGCGCCCGCACGTGGGTCCTCGCAGCTTCGATCCTGCTTGCGCTTCAGATTGCCGCTTCCAGCGTTGCGATCGCGCAAACGGGCCAGAATGGCACGGGTGGCCAATCATCCAGCGGTAGTGGGCCGGCGATTCCAGGCAACGGCGGCGCCGCCGGGCTGGCGGGTGACGGGTCGTCGACCGGGACCAGCGGCGGGAATGGCGCGACGAGTAGCGCGGGCGTTTTGGGTGGCCCTGGCGGCGGCGCCGACCTCGGGGGCGGCGGCGGGGGCGGGTTTGGTTCGGGCGCAGCCGGCGGTGGCGGCGGCGGTGCCGGTGGCGCCGGAACCACCGTGAGTGCGAGCGGCACAACAATCATCAGCTCCAACGCAACGGGTGGAACCGGCGGAAGCGGAGGTGTCGGCGGCAGCACCTTCGGTGCAGGGTTCAGTGACGGCGGTGGTGGCGGTGGCGGCGGCGGCGGCAGCGGCATCATCATCAACGGAAGTGCCTCGGGCGTCGCCATCAGCATCAACAGCAGCGTGACCATCCAGGGTGGCGGCGCCGGCAACGGCTCGAATCCCGCAGCCTCTGGCGGATTGAGCACCGGAAGCGATGCCGGGAAGGGCGGCAACGGCGGCAACGGGATCACCGTCAGCAACGGCAATGGCGCGACGATCACCAATAACGGGACCATCACCGGCGGCTCGGGCGGTGCTGGCGGACTTGCCGCCGACTTTACTTTTGGCGCCAACGGCTCGAACGGCGTCGGTATCGTCGGTGCAAACCTGACCGTGATCAACGCCGGATCGATCTCGGGCGGCAACGCGATCGTCTTCACCGGCGGCACCAACAGCCTCGAGCTCCGGGCCGGCTTTTCCTTTTCGGGCGGCGTGACGGGCAGCGGCACCAATACGCTGAAGCTTGGCGGCACGACCGGCGCGTCCTTCGACATCTCACAGCTCGGCGGGATTTACCAGAACTTCTCGTTGTTTCAGAAAACGGGGACCGGGACGTGGTCCGTGACCGGCACGTCGGGGACGACGCTCGCCTGGACGATCTCGACAGGCACCTTGAATCTCGTCGGGGCCAGCGCCACGACGGGTACAACGACCAATTCCGCCACGCTCGGCATCGATGGCGCCAGCACGCTGACGGCGACGGGAATCACCAACAATAGCGGCGGCGTGCTCACCGTGGCCCAGGGCGGCAGCGCGAGCGGTACCATCGACAACGCGGGCTCAGTGACCAACAGCGGCACCTTCAATTCGGTCGTACACACCAATACAGCGGGCACCATCACCAACGACACGACGGGCCAGTGGACCGGCAACGTGACCAGCAATGCCGCCGCGATCGTCAACAATGGCGTCTGGATCGGCAACGTCGTCGCCAACACGGGCTCGATCAACAACAACCTGACCTGGACCGGCACGGTCACCAACGGCGCGACCTTCAACAACAATGCGAGCGGGACGGTGTCCGGGCTTCTGAGCAACAGCGCCGGCACAACAACCAACAATGGCAGCCTGAACGGCGGCGCCAGCGTCACTGGCGGCACGCTCACGAACTTCACGACCATCAATCTCGGGGCCACCGTCACTGGCGGCACCTTGACGACGACCGGGACTGTCACCGGGGGATTGCTGAACAGCGCTGCCGTGAACGCCGCCGGCACGGTCAATGACGGTATTGTCAACCAGGGCGCCGGCCTGTTCACAGTGACAGGGGCGCTGACCACCAACAACGGCTTTACCAACAACGGAACCGCGCAGCTCGTGGTCAGCGGCGGCGATTTCAGCGGCATCACGACGCTGACCAACACCTCCACCAACGCCACCGGCGTCAGCATCACTGCCGGCCGGACGCTGAGCTCGACCAACGTGACGAACAGCGCGGGCGCCACGCTGGTGAACGCGGGGACGCTGACCTCGACCCATGTGGTTGCGAATGCCGGCACGATCACGAACAACGCTGGCGCGATCATCAATGGAGGCGTCAGCAATAGCGGCACCTTCAACAATAGCGGAACGCTCAACAACGGCCTGACGAATACGGCGGGCAGCACCACAAATAGCGGCACGATCAATGGTGGCGCCTCCGTCAGCGGCGGCACGCTGTTCCTGACCGGTACCGGCAGCGTCGCCGGAACCGTGAACCTGTCCGCCTCGGGCGGCAAATTCGACATCAGCGGGACCACGACGGGCGCAACGGTTGCGATGCTCGACGGCGTGGCCGGCAGCACGGTCAATCTCGGCAGCAAGACGCTCACCATCACCACCGGTTCGACCTTCGACGGCGCCTTCCAGGGCGCAGGCGGCAATCTGACGCTCTCCGGCGGCACGGAGACGCTGACCGGCACCAATACCTATGGCGGGGCGACGACGATCAACGGCGGCACCCTCAATGTGACGGGCGCCATCACCAACAGCAACAATGTGACAGTCAACGGCGGCACGTTGAACGTGACCGGTTCGGTATCCGATCCGACGGTCAATGCGGGGGGCCTGCTGACCGGCACCGGCTCGGTTGGCGATACCACGATCAACACGGGCGGAACATTTGCGCCCGGCACGGCCAACGTGCCCGGGACGTCGATGACAGTGGCCGGCAATCTGGCCTTCACCTCCGCCGCGCTTTACGTCGTTTATCTCAATCCGACGACGGCCTCCTTTGCCACCGTCACCGGCACGGCGACGCTTGGCGGCGCGACCGTCAACGCGTTCTATGCCAACGGTAGCTACATCAACAAGCAATACACTATTCTGACCGCAACCGGCGGCGTCAGCGGCACCTTCGGCTCGCTCGTCAACACCAACCTGCCGTCCAATTTCAGGGCGAGCGTGAGCTACGATGCCCACGACGCCTACCTGAACCTGGCGCTGAATTTCGGACCGTCGCCAGGCCCAACCCCACCTGGCTCGCCCCCGGATTATGGCAGCGGGCTCAACCTCAATCAGCAGAATGTCGCCAACACGCTGGTGAATTTCTTCAACACCACCGGCGGCATTCCGCTCGTGTTCGGCAGCCTGACGCCGACCGGGCTGACGCAGGTGTCCGGCGAGAGCGCGACCGGCTCGCAGCAGACCACGTTCATGGCCATGAGCCAGTTTGTGGGCGTGCTGACCGATCCTTTCATCGGTGGCCGCGGCGATGGCATCAGCGCCGGTGGCGGTTCGATGGCCTATGCGGAAGAAAGCATGGCCGATGCCGCACGCGGTCGCACCGCGAACGAGCGCGACGCCTATGCGGCGGTCTATACCAAGGCGCCCGTGCCCGCGACGTTCGAACAGCGCTGGAGCGTGTGGGCCGCAGGCTTTGGCGGCTCGGAGAAAACCAACGGCGATCCGGTCGCGGCCGGCACGAACGACGTCAGAAGCAGCCTCTATGGCACGGCCGTCGGCGCCGACTATCGCCTCTCGCCGAATACGCTGGTCGGCTTTGCACTCGCGGGCGGCGGCACCAATTTCAGCGTCAACACGCTGGGCTCCGGACGGTCCGACCTGTTCCAGGCCGGCGCCTTCGTCCGGCACAATGCCGGCGCGGCCTATCTCACCGCCGCGATGGCCTATGGCTGGCAGGATATCACCACCGACCGGACCGTCACGCTCGCCGGCTTCGATCGTCTGCATGCCGCCTTCAACGCCAACGCGTGGTCGGGCCGCGTCGAAACCGGCTATCGCCTGGCCGTGCACGGTTTCGGCATCACGCCCTATGCCGCCGGCCAATCCACGACGTTCGATCTTCCGGCTTATGCCGAGCAGGCGCTCGTGGGCACACCGATGTTCGCACTCAGCTACGCGTCGAAGGACGTCACCGATACCCGCAGCGAGCTCGGCATTCGCACCGACAAATCGTTAGCCATGCAGAATGGCATCTTCACGCTGCGTGGCCGTCTGGCTTGGGCACATGATTTTGATCAGGGCCGCACTCTGCTTGCGACGTTCCAGAGCCTGCCCGGTGCCTCATTCGTCGTAAATGGCGCGCGTCAAGCTTCCGACTCCGCGCTCACCACCGCCGCAGCCGAGTGGAAATGGCTCAGCGGCTGGTCGGCCGCGGTAACCTTTGAAGGCGAGTTCTCGAACAGCACCCGCTCCTATGCCGGCAAGGGCGTCGTGCGCTACGCGTGGTGACGCTGCCGGCATCTCCCGGCTTGTCCGCTCCGAACCAATCGCCAGGCTGCTCGTTGACTGACGGGCCTAACGCGCGATGATTCTCATCGCCCTTTAGCCTATTGTTTCGCGCATGATCTTTTCGGAAAACCGCGACACACCTTTCCGGATCATGCGGCAAGAGGCACCATGCGCGTTGTGATCTGCGGCGGCGGCGTGATCGGCGCCTGCACCGCCTTTTTTCTCGCCCGCCGCGGCGTCGAGGTCATCGTCGTCGAACGCACGGGCGTGGCGAATGCCGCGTCCGGCAAGGCGGGCGGCTTTCTCGCGCGCGATTGGTGCGCGGGCACGCCGCTGGACGCACTGGCACAGCGAAGTTTTGAGCTTCACGCCAGGCTGGCCGGGGAGATCGCGGGCGATTGGGGCCATCGGCCCACGACCGCCTATAGCGGCATCGTCGTGGGCGCGCGCGATGGCCGCCGTCGCGCGCGTTGCGAGCTCGGTTGGCTCGCGGATGGCGTCATCATCGCCGGACGGCTGGGCACTTCAGACACGACGGCAACCGTTCATCCGCATAAATTCACGATGGCCATGATGCGCGCCGCGCAATCCCTCGGCGCCGAGCTGCGCAGCGGCCGCATCACCGGCATCATCAGGAATACGCATGACGCAAGCGCCAGGGGCGTCGAGCTCGACGGCGGCGTCATCGAGTCGGATGCCGTGGTCATCGCAATGGGACCCTGGTCGCTGCTCGCCGCGGAATGGATGACGCTGCCGGCCGTGTTCGGGCAGCGCAGCCCGAGCGTGGTCTACGACAGCGGCGGCGATGTGCCGGCGCATGCGCTGTTCCTCGATCTTCACGATGAGAACGGCGGCACGGTTTCAGTCGAGGTCTTTCCGCGCGCGGACGGAAGCACGCATCTCTGCGCCCTTTCCGACATCGTGCCGCTGCCGCTCGACCCCGCAACAGTGACGCCGGATCCGGAGGCGATCGCGCGGCTCGAGAGGATCGGCGAACGGCTGTCGCCGCTGCTCGCCAGCGACAGGATCATCGCCCGCCAAGCCTGCTTCCGGCCCGTGACGGAAGACGGCCTGCCGCTGATCGGCAAGGTGCCCCGCAGCGAAGGCCTCTATGTCGCGACCGGCCACAATGTCTGGGGCATCCTCAACGCGCCGGCCACCGGCGAGGCGCTCGCCGAGCTGATCGCCGATGGCGCTTCACGCAACGTCGATCTTGCGCCCTTCGATCCGATCAGGCTGCGCGCGCTCGATCCGTCCCTGCTGCGGTCGACGTGACGGCGTCGGTTTGATGAACGGCAAGCGGTATCGAGAAGGCTCACCTCTCCCTGGGAGAGGTGAACCGAACAAGGCTCATACCGCGGAACTCGCCGCCGGCGCAGATATGGTGGCCTGCACGACGTCGCCCTGCTCCTCTGCCTGAACTTTCGGCGAGGCGCGCCAGCCGAGATAGACCTCGCGAGCCGCTTCGTTCGATTTCGCCGTGGCGCGAATGCGAAGCAGGTCCTTGCGCGCGACGAGGCCGACGAGACGCAGCGTGTCGCGGTCAACGATCGGCACGCGGCCGAGATCGGCGAGCACCATGCGATCGGCGAGATACGAGACCGGCTCGTCTGGATAGCCGACGGTCAGCGAGCGATCCGATACACGATCGAACAGGCTTTCCTCGCCGTGCGGATTTTCGGCGCGCCAGCGCAGCACGTCGGCGCGCGCCACCATGCCGGAGACGCAGCCATTGGCATCGATCAGCGGATAGGATTTGTGGCGGCGCTCCTCGCTTGAGAAGAACGCGATCGCCTCGTCGACCCGCATGGCGGCCGGCAGCGTGTCGACCCCGCGCACCATCACGTCGCTGACGAGCATGAGCTCGAACGGATCGATTGAGTATTCCCGCACCACGTGCTGGCCGCGCCGCGCGATCTTCTCGGTCAGGATCGAGCGCTTCAGGATCAGCACGGTGAGCGCATAGGCGGCGCTGGTCGCGATCAGAAGCGGGTCGATCATCGAGAAATTTCCGGTGAGCTCGGCCGCAAACAGGATCGCCGTCAAGGGCGAGCGCATGGTGCCGCCCATCATCGCCGCCATGGCGATCAGCGCCCAGGCGCCGCGGTCGCCGGGCAGAAATTGTCCCTCGAGCCAGCCGACGCAGCCGCCAAAGATCAACAGAGGCGCGAGCACGCCGCCGGAGGTGCCGGAGGCGAGCGCGATGATCCAGATGACCGACTTCACCAGCAGAATGCCGACGACGACCGACAGCACCATGTGATTGTCGAGGAGGTCTGCGATGATGTCATAGCCGACGCCGAGCGCGCGAGGCTCGATCAGCCCACCCAGCCCAACCGCAACGCCGCCGATGGCGGGCCACCACATCCAGTGCAGGGGAATCCGGCCGAACAGGTCTTCCGCCTTGTAGAGCAAACCGGTCATGAGGCCCGATTGCAGTCCGGCAACGACACCGACGCCGATATAGGCGAACGGTCCCCACCAGGGCAGATCGAGATGCCCGGCATAGGGAAACAGCGCGCCGGCGCCGATCAGGAGCGGCCGCAGCGCGGCGGACACGACGCAGGCGCAAACCACGGGGATCAGGCTGCGCGGCTTCCATTCAAACAGGAGAAGCTCGACCGCGAGCAGCACGGCCGCAACGGGCGTGCCGAAGATCGCCGTCATGCCGGCAGCACTGCCTGCAACCAGCAGCGTCTTGCGCTCCGCGGCACTCAGGCTGAAGCATTGCGCGAACAAGGATCCCAGCGCGCCGCCGGTCATGATGATCGGCCCCTCCGCGCCGAACGGACCGCCGCTGCCGATCGAGATCGCCGACGACAGCGGCTTGAGCAGGGCGACCTTCGGGTGCATGCGGCTGCCGCCGATCAGGATCGCCTCGATCGCCTCGGGGATGCCGTGGCCGCGAATCTTCTCCGAGCCGAAGCGGGCCATCAGGCCGATGACGAGCCCGCCGAGCGCGGGTGCTGCCACCATCCAGGCATCGCGCTTGACGCCGGCCAGCGACAGGCTTTGCGCACTCAGCGTGTGCAGCCAGATCAGGTTGGTGGCGAGCGCGATCACGCGCAGGAGAAACCAGGCCGACAGCGCGCCGCCGATGCCGACCAGCACCGCCATGGCGATCAGGATGAGAACGCGCCGGTCGGTCGAAAAGTCGCCGAGGCGCGGCAGGGAATTGGCAGAACCGATACGGGCCATGATGTCGACCGATGATTTTCACGAAACGGGATGCGGCCGGACCCGAACGGATATCGGCGACGCGCCGCCAATATATCGTAATGCGATATAAATCAATGAACGAAACGCATCCGGGTCACGCGCTGCAAGCATGACTCCGCTTTACGCTTAAGAATCGATGATCAAAAAACAGGCAGCGCCTGGTTTATGAATGATTGATGAAGGCCTGTTTCCCAGCCTTCTCCTTCGCTCCGCCTTTGGCGGGGAGAAGGTTGGGGTGAGGAGCTGTTTCCGCGAGGACAGACCGTAGGATGGGCAAAAGCGCAATGCGCCCTGCCCACCGTCTCTCAACGACCGCAATTGTGAATGGTGGGCACGCTATCGCTTTGCCCACCCTACAAAGCTGTGCGGCAGCGCTGGCTACGCCCACTCGCCCTTGCGGAACACCGGCACGCGGCTGCCGTCGGCATGGATACCGTCAATGTCGGTCTTGTCGGAGCCGATCATCCAGTCGATGTGGATCAGGCTCTGGTTGCCGCCCTGGGCTGCGATCTGCTGCGGCGTGAGCTTGGCGCCATCGATGAAGCACTTCGAGTAGCACTGGCCGAGCGCAATGTGGGACGCAGCGTTCTCGTCGAACAGCGTGTTGAAGAAGAGCAGCCCGCTTTTCGAGATCGGCGAGGAATGCGGCACCAGCGCCACTTCGCCGAGCCGCCGCGCGCCCTCGTCGGTGTCGAGCACCTTGTTCAGCACTTCCTCACCGCGCGAGGCCCTGGCCTCGACGATGCGGCCTTCCTCGAACTTCACCTGGATGTTGTCGATCAGCGTGCCCTGATAGGACAACGGCTTCGAGCTCACGACATGGCCGGACACGCGGGCGCAATGCGGCGTGGTGAAGACTTCTTCCGTCGGGATGTTGGCGTTGCAGGTGATGCCGTTCTTCGCGGTCGACGCGCCGCCTTCCCATTCGTGGCCATCCGCCAAGCCAATCGTGAGGTCGACGCTCGGCGCCGAATAATGCAACGCATGGAAGCGCTGGCTGTTCAGCCATGCGGTGCGCTCGGCAAGGCGCGCATTGTGCGCGTCCCAATTGGCGACCGCGCCATCCTTGTCGACGCGGGACGCGGAGAAGATCGCTTCCGCGAGCCTCGCCACCGCGACCTCCTCGGCTTCATCAGGGAAAACCTGCTTTGCCCAGGACGCGCTCGGATAGGCGATGATGTTCCAGTTGGTGTCGAAATTGACGATCTTCTCCAGCGCCGGCTGGTAGGCCTTCGAATTGGCCTTGCTCGCGCGCGCGACCTTGGCGGGATCCTCGCCCGAGAGCAGCATCGGATTGTCGCCGACGATGGCAAGCCGCGCGGTGTTTTCGGTAAACGCTTTTGCCATGCCCTCGTAGAGCCAGCCGGCGGCGCGATCAAAACTCGCGTCATGAGCAAAGCGGTAACGTGCGAGCGTGAACGCCTCGTCGGTGAAGAACGGCGTCACAATGCCGGCACCGGCCTTATAGGCATGCTCGGCGACCTTGCGCACCAATGGCAGAGCGGCCACGGGCGCGGTCAACAGGAGATCCTGCCCTTCGCGCAGGCGCAGGCCCACTTTCACCGCCACCTCCGCGAGGCGGTCGAGCTTGACGGAATCGATGGAGGCGGAAAGGTTGCGCTGATGGGCGGTCATGACGAATCCTGAGATGGGGCCGTCTCCCATTTAAGCCCGGCAGCGCTGGAAGCAACGGGCTTGACGCCTCAAGAGCTGGAATATCAGGCCTCGGCGTCACGCTTCTGCCGCTCGCGGTACGCGCGGGTCTTTTCCCGGTTGCCGCAGAGCTCGGACTGGCACCAGCGGCGCGTGCCGGGCTTGGAGCGGTCAAAAAACACCCGCCGGCATTCGTCCGCCGCACACATCTTGAGCCGGTCGAGCGTGCCGTTCGCCGCACCGTCATAAAGCTCGGCGGCGATGGCCGCGAGACCGGCCTGCGCGTCGGCTTGCACCGGCTCAAGTCTCATCCCGTCCCTGCCAAAGGCCGCGACCCTGAGCGGAAACGGCTCCAGCGCCTTGTTCAGGGGATCGATGACGGCTGCCTTGCGGCGGCGCTCCGCAGGCTCGCATCCAAGATAGTCGCGCAGCGCGCCGCGCAGCCGCAGCGCCTGGTCGAACGCCTTCTGCGAGGGCACTGCGCCCCGCTCGACGAGGCCGCGCGCCTTCATCCAGTCGCCGAGCCCGGCCGGGCCATCGAGCTCCTCGGCCTGCTGATGCTGCACGCCGTGATGGGTGAAATGCCGCAAATCCAGCGTGTTGGCGAAATCGTAAACATTCGCCAGCGCGTCCGGTACGCGGAACTTGCGCGATTCTTTCGACATGGCATTGGCCTCTGCAACACCATTTAATTCGTTTTGCTAGTTGACGCAAGACACCCAGTATAACCAATTCGACGCAGAGCCTGCGGTTGATCGGCGCCCAGCGCGAGTTCTGCCGCGCCTGGCCCAATCAGGAGACCGTGCTGGTCAAGGGCGCGCATTTCCTGCAGGAAGAAGCGCCGCACGAGGTCGGCGAAGCGACCGCGCGCTTTGTGGCAAAGGTGCTCGCGGGAGCCAGAACGTCGTGAGATTGCTCCAGCAATGCGCTAGTGAAATCGCGCGGCTGAATGGAGCGAGCGAACCGGCCGGAGCGTCGGAGATTCGGCGGCGCGCGGAGAAGCTTCGGTCCTTTCGCTATGGCTATCCCGCAGCGCCTCGACGAAGTCGGCGAACCATTGCTGAATGGAGTGGCTGCGCAGCCTCTCCATCATCGTCTCATGGCGCATGCGCCGCTCGCTCAGGGGCATCGCGAGCGCGGTCGCGAGCGCGCGGGCCATGCCGTCAATATCGTGCGGGTTGACGAGCAGCGCTGCGTCGAGCTCGTTGGCGGCGCCGGCGAATTTCGACAGCACCAGCACGCCGGGATCGGACGGGTTTTGCGCGGCGACATATTCCTTGGCGACGAGGTTCATGCCGTCATGCAGCGGCGTCACCACGCCGACCTGCGCGGTGCGATAGAGGCCGGCCAGCACGGCCTGGCCAAAGCCCTTGTTGAGGTAGCGGATCGGCGTCCAGTCGACCTCGCCATGGCGGCCGTTAACGTCGGTGATGAGCCTTGCGACGTCGTTCTGAAGCTGGCAATAGGCCTCGATCCCGCCGCGCGACGGCGTGGCGATCTGCAACAACGACACCGTGCGCGCCAGATGCGAGTTCGCAGTCCACATGCGGTCGAAGGCGCGGATACGGTTGACGAGACCTTTTGAGTAGTCGAGGCGGTCGACGCCGATCGCCAGCCGCTCGCCGTTGAGGCTGCGGCGAAGCCGCAACACGTCGGGATGCGTGGTTGCCTTGGCCGCTTGTTGCGAAAACTTCTCGGCATCGATGCCGATCGGAAACACCGCCGCGCGGGTGCGGCCGTACTGCGACATCACGCTATCGTCGTGAACCGCGAGCTCGAGATTGGTTTTGACATAGCCGAGGAAATTGTCGCGGTCCGCCTCGGTCTGGAAGCCGATGAGGTCGTAGCCCAGCATCGCCTCGATCAGCTCGCGATGCTGCGGCACGCCCTCGATGACGCACGGCGCGGGCCACGGCGTGTGCAGGAAGAAGCCGACGGGTGCGGTGACGCCGAGCTCGCGCAGTTCCGCGCCGAGCGCAAGGAAGTGGTAATCCTGCACCCAGAATGCGGCTTCCCGCTTGTTGAAGCGCAGCAGCGCGCGCGCCATGAAGGCGTTGACCTCGCGGTAGGAGAGATAATCGCCTTCGGTCACGCGAATCAGGTCGCTGCGCGAATGCAGCGCGGGCCACAGCGCGGAATTGGCAAAGCCTTCGTAATAGCCGCCATAATGCGCCGCCGGCAGATCGAGCATCGCCAGCGCGCCGGCGCCGAGCGCTTCGATCTCCGCAAGCGGTTCCTTCTGGAACCCGTCGCGCACGCGGCCCGATGAACCGACCCAGATTGCGCCGGAATTCTCGACCACGGGCAGCAGCGCGGCGGCGAGCCCGCCGGTCATGGGCTCATTGGTATTGGCGCGCGCCACGCGATTTGAAACGACGACCAGGTTCACGAGTCCCTCCTGGGCAGTGCGGGCATTTAACTGCCGTTCATCAATATGGTTCCTTTAAGATGTCTGATGAATTGAAACCGAATTCAGACTGTACGCGACGGAACCGGGGTTCCTTCGCATAAAGATAAAATCTGATGCAGGAAAAGCACGTTAGCGAAGGGAAAACCGCGCGAGCGCCACAAATGACTCTCAATCGCGAACCGCTTATGGCGATTGCGCCACGCTTTGGTCATCGAGCAGGCGCGCGAGGAAAGTGCGCACGTCGCTCGGCGTATCGAAATGTCCGTCGACGCCGTGGACGCGGCGGCCCACCGAGAAGGCAGCCCCGTCGAAATCGGGCATGATTGCGAATACGGTTTCATCGGTAACGTCATCGCCGATGAACAGCGGTCTGCGCCCCTTGAACGGCGGATGCGTCATCAATTCACGCACGCCGCTCGCCTTGGTGAAGCCGGAATGCTTGATCTCGCAGACGAATTTTCCGGGCAGCACTTCGATCGGCGCATTCGGCAGGTCGGCTCGGATCAGCGATACCGATTCATATATTGCTTTCTCCGCGTGGGGCGCGAGGCGGTAATGCAATGCCAGCGAATAGCCCTTGTCTTCCAGCAGGATTCCCGGGCTCAACTTCGCGATCGTGGCAAGCCGCCGCTTCAATTCCTTGTCCAGCGGCGGCGCGCGGGTCTCGGCCGCTTCTCCATCCGGATCGAGGCGCATTTCGGCACCGTGGCCGCCGACGGCCGGGAACTGGTCGGGTGCGAAGATCAGGTCGATGTCGTTGAGGGAGCGGCCGCTGACCAGCGCCAGCGCGCCGGAGGTTCTTGCAAGGAGGCCGTTCAGCGTCCTGGAAAGCTCCGGCGGCGCAAACGCCTCGCGCGGCGTCGGCATCAAATCGAGCAGCGTGCCGTCAATATCGAGCAGGATCGCAGTCGTGACGAGATGCGGCACAAGCAGATGCGGCACCGGAACGGCGTCCGGCGCATCCTGCTGCTGCGGGCTTGTTTCCTTCGATCGCATCGCGGCCAAGTCCTGATCCATCGTATCCTACTCCACGGATGCAAGCGGCTTTGCAACCGATTCCAGCGATTGTCGCTCGGCAGCGACCGCATAGCGCCATGCCACGATGGCCGCCGCGACCATCAGGACGGCGCCGAGCAGATAGCCTCCGAACACGCTCTCGCGCGCTCCGGTGTCGATCAGCGCGCCGAACAGCGCGGGACCGATGATACCGCCGATGCCGGTGCCGATGGCATAGAACAGCGCGATCGCGAGCGCGCGCACTTCGAGCGGAAAGTTTTCGCTCACGGTGAGATACGCCGCGCTCGCAGCGGGCGACGCAAAGAAGAAGATCACCATCCAGGCGATAGTTTGCGTCTGCGCGCTCAGCACGCCGATCGAGAACAGATAGCCGGAAAGGGCGAGCAGCACGCCGGACACGCCATAGGTAGCCGTGATCATGGTACGGCGGCCGAGCGTATCAAACAGGCGGCCGAGCAGCAGTGGGCCCAGGAAATTGCCGGCGGCAAAGGGCAGGATGTACCAGCCGACATGATCGGCGGGGATTTGATAGAAGTCGGTCAGCACCAGCGCAAAGGTGAAGAAGATGGCGTTGTAGAAGAACGCCTGCGCGGCCATCAACGTCAGTCCCACCAGCGAGCGCTGGCGATAAACCGAGAACAGCGTGTGCGCGACCTCCGCGAGCGGCGTATGATCGCGCATCTTCAATCTGATCCTGGCGAAGGCCTGATGCTGCGGGTCCTGCGTATGTCCGATCACGGAGCGCTCGATACCATCCACGATTTGATGCGCCTCGTCCGGATGGCCGTGGATCATCAGCCAGCGCGGGCTTTCCGGGATCCACATCCGCATCACCAGGACGATGAGGCCGAGCGCCGCGCCCGTGAGATAAGCAAGCCGCCAGCCGACGTCGGGACCGGTGACCGCGGGATCGAGCAGCACAATCGCGCTCGTGGCGCCGAGCGCCGCACCGATCCAGAAGCTGCCGTTGATGACGAGATCGGTCCAGCCGCGATAGCGCGCCGGCACCAGTTCCTGGATGGTGGAGTTGATCGCCGTGTATTCACCGCCGATACCCGCGCCGGTGAGGAAGCGGAACAGCACGTAGCTCGCGACGCTCCACGACAGCGCGCTGGCCGCGGTGGCGCAGAGATAGAGCGCCAGCGTGATGAAGAACAATTTGCGGCGTCCGATGCGGTCGGTGAGCCAGCCAAAGCCGATCGCGCCCAGCACGGCGCCGGCGAGATAACCGCTGTTGGCAAGCCCGACGTCGAAATTGGAAAAATGCAGGCTCGGGCTCTCCTTCAGCGCGCCGGACAAGGCGCCGGCCAATGTCACTTCCAGCCCGTCGAGAATCCAGGTGATGCCGAGCGCGAGCACGACGCGGGTGTGGAAGCCGCTCCAGGAGAGCGCGTCAAGCCGCGACGGGATCGAGGTTTCGATGATGCGGTCATCGGTCCGCGCCGCGACCGCGGAACCGGCCACGCCGTGATCGAACGCCGGACTTTGCTGCAGGGACATTGGGACAACAAATGCAAGATGCCTGGGAACAGCGCGCCCGCCGAGGATTTTGAAACGCGAATGCGGCGAAGCTCAAGCCTGCCACGGGCGATAACGTCGCGACCAGCGCGTAGTTCCCCCGGCGAGCGATGAGGAACTGCATGGCGCGATTTCTCTTTTCCTTGAAATGCCGGAGTTTTCCCTGAAAAGGATTTGGCCATGACAGCACGCAGGAAGACCGCCGTGCGGAGAACGATGTCGCGAAAGACGGCCCGGAAGGCAACGCCAAAACGCTGGTCGGCGCGCGTGACACGCGAGAGCGACGCGCTCGACCTGCAGCGCGGAGTGTTCAGGCTGACCAGTGCGAGACAGATCGCCGCATCACTCAAGCGTTCGGCGGAGCGCAGCAAGCGCCGCAAGTCCGGCGCCTATCGTTCCGCGCTGTCGATGCTGACCTTCTATATCAACCGCGCGGGCAAGAATTTGCCCAAGACGCAACGCCAACGCCTCGAGCGCGCGAAGGTGGAGCTGAAGCGTCAGTTCGGTAGAGAGTGACCGCCACGCATTCCGACGTCATTCCGGGGCGCGCGTCAGCGCGAGCCCGGAATCCATAACCACAAGCGGCTGTTTTTTGCCGTCATTGCGAGCGAAGCGAAGCAATCCAGAGCGGTACAGGAGATCTGGATTGTTTCGTCGCTTACGCTCCTCGCAATGACGACGCAATCACCAAGCGCAACAACACCGGCCTGTGGTTATGAGTCCCCGCGTTCGCGGGGACGACGGTGGTGGGTGTGGCGAGGATGGAGTGAGCCTACGCCGCGCGGATATTCTGCATGAAACGATCGAGCTCGGCGCGCAGCCGCGTGCTTTCGCTCGACAGCGCCTTGGCAGCGCTCAAGACCTCTTCCGATGCCGAGCCGGTTTCGGTGGCGCCGCGGTTGACTTCGACGATGTTGGAGGCGGCCTCGCGCGTGCCCTGCGCGACGCTCTGCACGCTGCGCGCGATCTCCTGCGTCGCAGCACCCTGCTGCTCGACGGCGCTGGTGATCGAGGTGGCAATGGTCGAGATCTGGCCGATGGTCGCGCCGATCTCCTTGATCGCGGCGACCGATTCGGCGGTCGCATCCTGCATGCCGGCGATGTGGTTCGAGATGTCCTCGGTTGCTTTCGCGGTCTGGCTCGCCAGCGACTTGACCTCGGAGGCGACCACGGCGAAGCCGCGACCGGCATCGCCTGCGCGCGCGGCCTCGATTGTGGCATTGAGCGCGAGCAGATTGGTCTGCTCGGCGATCGCGGTGATCAGCTTGACCACGTCCCCGATCTCCTGTGCCGCGCGGGACAATTTGCCGATGCGCGCGTCGGTTTGTTGCGCCTGCTTGACGGCGTCTTCCGCAATGCGGTTGGATTCGCGCATCTGCTTGCCGATCGCATCGACCGAGACCGACAATTCTTCCGTGGCGGACGCGACCGACTGGATGTTGGTGGAAGCGACTTCAGAGGCGCCGGCGACATGGCTCGACAGGCCCTGCGTCGTTTCCGCAGTGCGCGTCAACGTGCCGGCCGCCTGCTCCAGGTGAACCGCGGAAGCGGACACGTTGGACACGATCGAGCCGACCGCGGTCTCGAAATCGTCGGCAAAGCGAATCAGCTCGACCCGGCGCGCGGCGCTCGCCTCCCGGTTCTGCGCATCCTGGGCGGCGGCGTCGCGCTCGGCCTTGGCGACCGCCTGCATCTTGAACTCCTCGACCGCGCCCGCCATCTCGCCGAGCTCGTCCTTGCGTCCGAGGCCCGGCAGCACGACGTCGAAATTGCCGGCGGCGAGCTCGCGCATCGCCCTGCACATCGCGATCATCGGCCGCGAGATGCCGCGGCCGAGCAGCACCGCAAACGCGGCGCCGAGCAGCGTGCCGCCGATCGCAAGCACGATGATGAGCTTCTCGGTCTGGCCGACAATGTCGTTGCTCTGGGCTTCCAGCCGCTGCTGTTCTGCGACGAGATCGTCCTTCATGGCGCTCGCACCCTGGCTGATCGCGCCGGCAGAGCCCTTCATCTCCGTCACGAGATCGGCTACCGTCTTGGAGTTCTCGACGAGCTGTTTCAGCGCCTTTTGATAGGCTGCAAGGAAGCCCTTGGCCTCCTTCAGCTCCGCCACGATCTTGTCATCCATGGAGTAGACCTGGCCGAAGGCGGCATCGACGAAATCCAGCCGGGCCAGCGCGTTGGCGGCGACCGTCTGGTCGGAATTGATGACGAAGATGTTGGCGGCGGCGCTTGCGGCCTGGAACTGCTCGTTGACACGCTTGGTGCCGGATTCGATCGCCTGCGCTTCGGAGTCCGGCGCGTTGCTAGCGATGTCATCGAGCTTGTACTTGAACATGTTGGCGTTGGTCTGCAGCAGATTCTGCACGATCAACTGGCTTTCGCCCTTGACCTTGACGATCCTGGCAAAGGTCGAGGAAAAATTCTTGAATTCGGTCGCGAGCTTGTTCAGCCCCTCGCGCCGCTCGGGCTTTTTGGTGCTGGCGAGCGCCTGCTCGATGGCGGCTTTCAGACCGGCTTGGGCCGCCTGCGCCGCCTTCGCGTCGTCGTCCTTGCCGGTGACCACGTAGTATTTCACCAGCGAGCGATAGGAGATCAGCTCGCGGTCGATGTTGCGTGCAAGGTCGGCCTCCGAGACGCTGCTCCGGTAGGAGCCGACCGCCTCCGAGACGCGCGCGAAGCCGAAATAGGCCATGCCGAGGCTGACGGCTGAGATCACCAGCACCAGCCCAAAACCGAGCATGATCTTGGCGCGGAAGCGGAGTGTCGGAAGCCAGGAAAACAATGATTTCAAACGGACACTTCCCGGCATGCCTACCCCCCAATTCCAAGCCCGGCCCAAACCCGAGTCCCAACCCCGAGTCCAAACCCCGAGTCCAAACCCCAAGTCCCAACCTAAGCGAAGCCGGAGAGCGCAGCCCCCCGGCTTGACCAGGCAAACTTAGGCCAGAATGGATAAGGCTACGTAAATATACGAGGCAGGCAGCTTGGCCGGGACCTCGATATTGGCACCTCTATAATAGAGTGTCAGACGGAGGATGCGTCGGCGTCACAATGCCTTTCGCGACGATTTTCCCGTTGCAAAGTCACCCGCCCGCTGTTTCTAATCAGACCAATCAAAAATCATCGGGAGGGATAAGTGTCGACGGTCAAACTGACGGTAAACGGCAAGGCGGTCTCGGTCGATTGCGAGGACCGCACGCTTCTGGTCCATCTCCTGCGCGATCATCTGAACCTGACCGGCACGCATGTCGGCTGCGACACCAGCCAATGCGGCGCCTGCGTCGTCCATATGGACGGCCGCGCGGTGAAATCCTGTACCATGCTGGCGGCCCAGGCCGCCGGAAGCAGCGTCACCACCATCGAGGGCATCGCCAAGGGTGACGAGCTGCACCCGATGCAGGCGGCGTTCCGCGACAATCACGGCCTGCAGTGCGGCTATTGCACCCCGGGCATGATCATGTCGGCTATCGACATCGTCCATCGCTATGGTGGCAAGCTCGACGAGGCCACCGTCCGCCACGAGCTTGAAGGCAATATCTGCCGCTGCACCGGCTATCACAATATCGTCAGGGCGGTGCTGGACGCCGCCGGCCGCATGAAGGTCGCGCAGGCGGCCGAATAGCCGTCCGCTCCGAACATCATTGAATCAAGACCGCCGCGTTCGATGGAATTGGTGGTTTAGCGAAACTCCGGTAGGGAGAAGAGACATGGGTGTTGAAGGCATCGGCGCCAGCGTGGTGCGCAAGGAAGACAAGCGTTTTATTACCGGCAAGGGCCGTTACGTCGACGATATCAAGCTGGTGGGCATGAGCTTTGCCCAATTCATCCGCAGCCCGCACGCACACGCCAAGATCAAGAGCATCGATTCGTCCGCGGCCGCGAAAATGCCCGGCGTGATCGCCGTCCTGACCGGGCAACAGCTTGTCGACGACAAGGTCGGCAACCTCATCTGCGGCTGGGCCATCACCTCCAAGGACGGCTCGCCGATGAAGATGGGCGCATATCCCGCGATGGCGCCGGAGACCGTGCGCTATGTCGGGCAGGCGGTCGCGGTCGTGATCGCCGAGACCAAGAATCAGGCGCGAGACGCGGCGGAAGCCGTGGTGGTCAATTATGAAGAGCTGCCGGCCGTGCCCGACATCAAGGCCGCGATCAAGTCCGGCGCGCCGCAGCTTCATCCCGAGGCGCCCGGCAATGTGGTCTATGACTGGCATCTCGGCGACGAGGCGGCGGTCAAGGGCGCCTTTGCCAAGGCGGCCAATGTGGTGACGCTGGAGCTCACCAACAACCGCCTGGTGCCGAATGCGATGGAGCCGCGCTCGGCGATCGCCGACTACGACACCGCAGAAGAGCATTTCACGCTCTACACCACCTCGCAGAACCCGCATGTTGCGCGCCTGGTGCTGTCGGCGTTCTACAACATCGCGCCCGAACACAAGCTTCGCGTGATCGCGCCCGACGTCGGCGGCGGCTTCGGCTCGAAGATCTACATCTACCCCGAAGAGATGGTGTGCCTGTGGGCGTCAAAGAAAGTCGGCCGGCCGATCAAATGGACCGGCGACCGCTCCGAATCCTTCCTGACCGACGCGCATGGCCGCGACCACGTCACCAAGGCGGAGATGGCCTTCGACAAGGACAACAAGATCCTGGGGCTCAAGGTCAAGACCCATGCCAATTTCGGCGCCTATATGTCGCTGTTCTCGTCCGCGGTGCCGACCTATCTCTACGCGACGCTGCTCTCGGGCCAATACGTCATCCCGGCGATCTACGCCGAGGTGATGGGCGTCTACACCAACACCACGCCGGTCGACGCCTATCGCGGCGCGGGCCGGCCTGAGGCGAGCTATCTGGTCGAGCGGATGATGGAGACCGCAGCGCGGCAGCTCAAGGTCGATCCGGCCGAGCTGCGGGCGAAGAATTTCATCACCCAGTTCCCCTATCAGACGCCTGTGATCATGGCCTATGATACCGGCGACTTCCATGCGTCGCTGGAAGCGGCAAAGAAGGCGATCGACTATGCCGGCTTCGCCGCGCGCAAGGCCAAAGCAAAGTCCGAGGGTAAGCTCCGCGGCATCGGCGTCTCCTGCTACATCGAGGCCTGCGGCATCGCGCCGTCGAAAGCCGTCGGCAGCCTCGGCGCCGGCGTCGGCCTGTGGGAATCCGCCGAGATCCGCGTCAACCCGGTCGGCACCATCGAGGTCCTCACCGGCACCCACAGCCATGGCCAGGGCCACGAGACGGCGTTTGCACAATTGATCGCTGAGCGCCTGGGCGTTTCGATCAACCAGGTGCAGATCGTCCATGGCGACACCGACAAGGTGCAGTTCGGCATGGGCACCTACGGTTCGCGCTCGATCGCGGTCGGCGGCACCGCCATCGTGAAAGCGATGGAGAAGGTCGAGTCCAAGGCGAAGAAGATCGCGGCGCATCTGCTCGAAGCGTCCGAGGGCGACATTGTCATCGAGAACGGCGAGTTCAAGGTCACCGGCACCGACAAATCGCTGGCGCTGCCGATGGTGGCGCTTGCGGCCTACACCGCACACAACCTGCCGGAAGGCATGGAGCCCGGCCTGAAGGAGACCGCGTTCTATGACCCGACCAACTTCACCTTCCCGGCGGGCGCCTATATCTGCGAGCTCGAGGTCGATCCGGGCACCGGCAAGACCAGCTTCGTCAACTTCGTCGCAGCTGACGATTTCGGCCGGCTCATCAACCCGATGATCGTCGAAGGCCAGGTCCATGGCGGGCTCGCGCAGGGCATCGGCCAGGCGCTGCTCGAAGGCGTGGTCTATGACGGCTCGGGCCAGCTCGTGACCGCGTCGTTCATGGACTACACCATGCCGCGCGCCGACGATCTGCCGTCGTTCAAGCTGTCGCACACCACGACGCTGTGTCCGGGCAATCCGCTCGGCGTCAAGGGCTGCGGCGAGGCCGGCGCGATTGGCGCTTCTGCCGCCGTGATCAACGCGATCACGGATGCCATCGGCAACAACAAGCTCGAAATGCCGGCGACGCCCGACCGCGTGTGGCACGCGATCCACGCAGCCTGAGAGGAGGAGCACATCATGTACGAGACCATTTATCATCGCGCCTCCTCGATCGACGACGCCGCGGCGTTGTTCGCCAAGGGCAAGGAAGCCAAATACCTCGCCGGCGGGCAGACCCTGATCCCGGTCATGAAGCAGCGGCTTTCGTCGCCCTCCGACGTGATCGACCTCGGCAAGATCAAGGACATGGTCGGCGTCGAGGTGTCCGGCGATGCCGTGACGATCAAGGCCGCGACCACCCATTATGACGTCGCGACGAATGCGAATGTGCAGAGGGCGATTCCCGCGCTGGCGCATCTCGCGTCCACCATCGGCGATCCCGCCGTGCGCCATCGCGGCACCATCGGCGGCTCGCTCGCCAACAACGATCCGGCAGCCGACTATCCGAGCGCGGTGCTGGCGCTCGGCGCGACGGTGAAGACCAACAAGCGCTCGATTGCGGCCGATGAATTCTTCAAAGGGCTGTTCTCGACCGCGTTGCAGGACGGCGAGATCATCACTGCCGTCTCGTTCCCGGTTCCAGCCAAGGCGGGTTACGCCAAATTCCCGCACCCGGCCTCGCGCTTTGCGCTGACCGGTGTGTTCGTCGCCAGAACCAGGTCCGGCGATGTGCGCGCTGCAGCAACTGGCGCTTCGCAAAGCGGTGTGATGCGGATTGGTGCGATCGAAGCCGCCTTGAAATCGAACTGGTCGGCGGGCGCGCTCGATGGCGTCAAGATTTCAGCCGACGGCCTGTTGAGCGATATCCACGGTTCCGCGGATTATCGCGCCAATCTGATCAAGGTGATGGCGCAACGGGCGGTGACTGCTGCAGGCTGATTGCGCCGCGATAGCGTCTAGACACAACAACCAAGCGGCGCGCAGCGATGCGCGCCGATTTGTTTTTGCGCGGACGTCGCGCTAAAGGCGCTTGCCACCTTCGCCGCGAGGCGAGACAATTTGGCCGGAAACGCTCCAGGACATCACGACATGCTCGACAAGCCCGCTCCGCAATCGCAACTTCGCGCCACAGGCCCCTTGGCTGGCTTCCGCATTGTCGAGTTCGCCGGCATCGGCCCGGGTCCCTTCGCCTGCATGATGCTGGCGGACATGGGCGCCGAGGTCGTGACTCTCGATCGCGTCGGCGCCAAGAAGAGCCTGAAGTCGGTCGCCGGCCGCGGCCGCAAGATCGTCGAACTGGATTTGAAGGACAAGGCCGCGATCGCGCAGGTGCTCGACCTGCTCGCCGGTGCCGATGCGTTGATCGAAGGCTTCCGGCCCGGCGTGATGGAGCGGCTCGGGCTCGGCCCCGATGTCGTGCGCGCGCGCAATCCGAAGCTGGTCTACGGCCGCATGACCGGCTGGGGCCAGGAAGGCCCGCTCGCCAATGCCGCCGGCCACGACATCAACTACATCTCGATTACCGGCGCGCTGGCCTCGATCGGGCCGAAGGAACGGCCGGTGCCGCCGCTCAACCTGGTCGGCGATTTCGGCGGCGGGGCGCTTTATATCGTGGTCGGCGTGCTCGCCGCGCTGCTCGAAGCGTCGAAATCCGGCAAGGGCCAGGTGGTCGATGCCGCGATGTGTGACGGCGCGGCGTCGCTGATGTCGATGTTCTTCGACATGACCGCGATCGGCCGCTGGGTCGAGGGCCGCGAGAACAATTTCATCGACGGCGGCGCGCATTTCTACGGCGTCTACGAATGCTCCTGCGGCAATTTTGTCTCGGTCGGATCGATCGAGCCGCAATTCTACGCGCTGCTGCGCCAGCACGCGGGGCTCTCGGAGGAATGCTTCGACGCGCAGATGGATCGCAAGGCCTGGCCGCAGTTGCGGGAGAAGCTCGTAAAGATATTCAAGAGCAAGACGCGCGAGGACTGGTGCAAAATCATGGAAGGCACAGATATCTGCTTCGCGCCGATCCTCACCATGGCGGAAGCGCCGAAGCATCCGCACATGGCCGCGCGAAACGTCTTTGTCGAGCGCCATGGCGTGACCCAGCCCGCCCCCGCCCCGCGCTTCTCCCGCACGCCGTCGGCGATCCGCGAGCCGGAGGTGGCGGAGATCGGCGCGCTGGTGAGTGCGTGGAAGGCTGGACGATAAGTCTCCACCGTCATTGTGAGGAGCGTAAGCGACGAAGCAATCCATATCTCCACGTGTGGCGCGATGGATTGCTTCGCTTCGCTCGCAATGACGGAGGAGAGACTACGCCGCGTGCTCCACCTTGAGCACGCCGCGGCGGATCTGGTCTTCCTCGATCGATTCGAACAGCGCCTTGAAGTTGCCCTCGCCGAATCCGTCATCGCCCTTGCGCTGGATGAACTCGAAGAAGATCGGCCCGATCGCGTTCGCCGAGAAGATCTGCAACAGCACCTTGGTCTGGCCACCGTTCACCACGCCTTCGCCGTCGATCAGGATGCCGTCCCTTTTGAGTCGCGCGACGTCCTCGCCGTGCTTGGGCAGCCTTGTGTCGATCTTCTCGAAATAGGTATCGGGCGGCGACGGCATGAACGGCAGACCGGCCTCGCGCAGGCGCTCCACTGTCGAATAGATGTCGCGGCAGCCGCAGGCGATGTGCTGGATGCCCTCGCCGCGATAGACTTTGAGATACTCCTCGATCTGGCCGGAATCGCCGGCGTCCTCGTTGATCGGAATCCGGATTTTTCCGTCCGGGCTCGTCAGCGCCCGCGAGAACAGGCCCGACGCGCGACCCTCGATGTCGAAGAAGCGGATCTGGCGGAAGTTGAAGAGCTTTTCGTAGAAACCCGCCCAGACATCCATGCGACCGCGGTGGACGTTGTGGGTGAGATGGTCGAGATAGAACAGTCCGGCGCCGAGAGGCTGCGGATCGCGCGCACCGAGCCACTCGAACTCGGTATCATAGGTCGAGCCCTTCGCGCCATAACGGTCGACGAGATAGAGCAGGCTGCCGCCGATGCCCTTGATGGCGGGAACATCGAGCGTCTTCTCGGCCTGCGAAACATCCGCGGGCTCTGCACCCAGCGCGATCGCGCGCTGATAGGCGGCCATCGCATCGACCACGCGGAACGCCATCGACGGCGCGCACGGGCCGTGCGCGGCGACGAAGTCGAAGCCGTGGGTAGTGGGCTCCTCGTTGACGAGATAGTTGATATCGCCCTGGCGGTAGACCGTGATCGCCTTGGTCTTGTGGCGCGCAACCGGCGCAAAGCCCATCAGCTTGAACAGCGAATGCAACTTCGGGGGTTCGGGGTGTGCATATTCGACGAACTCGAAACCGTCGGTGCCCATTGGATTGTCGGCGCTGATGGTGGCTGGCGGCGCGTCGTGCGGAAATGGACCCATGGCGGACTCTCCCTCAATTGTTGGAGTGATTTTCCGCCGAATCCCGCACAAAGTGCATGCAAACGAGGTCACGTTTCGCTAAGATCATGCACGTTTTGTGCACGATCCGGATATTTGACGCATGATCGACGTGGACGCCTTCGACCTCAAAATTCTGACCGCGCTGCAGGATGACGGCCGGCTCACCAACCAGGAGCTCGCCGATCGCATCGGGCTATCAGCCTCGCAATGCTCAAGGCGACGGATGCGGCTGGAGGAGGAGAAGGTGATTTCCGGCTATCACGCCGATCTCTCCGCCGAGGCGTTGGGCTTCAACCTGATCGCCTTCATCCACATCACGCTGGCGACGCATTCGCCCGACAACGCGAAGAAGTTTCGCGCGCTCGTCAACCGCGTCGACGAGATCCAGGAGGCCTATTCGCTGACCGGCGACGCAGACTATGTGCTGAAAGCCGTGCTGCGCAATCTCAAGAGCCTGTCCGATATCGTCAACAACGTGCTGATGCCGCATCCGAGCGTCGCCCATGTCCGCTCTTCGATCGTGCTGGACCGGCTGAAGGAGAGCGCGAAGTTGCCGCTGCGCTCTTGAGAGGATCGCTCAAGTCGCATCATTTTCGTCACGGCCGGGCTTATCCCGGCCATCCACGACTTTCTTTCAGATCGCCCCGAAAGACGAGGATGCCCGGCACGACGCCGGGCATGACGAACGTAGATATCCGTTATGACGCAAATCGAGGGAAATTCGCCGTTCGCATTTCACAAGCGATTTGCAAACATCGACGATCGCACCGGGACGAGAATCATGGCGCTGCAACTGCGACCGAACTGCGAATATTGCGACAAGGACTTGCCGCCAAGTGCCCTTGACGCGCGCATCTGCTCCTATGAATGCACCTTCTGCGCGGATTGTGCCGAGAACAAACTGAACAACGTCTGCCCGAATTGCGGCGGCGGCTTTGTCCCACGGCCGATCCGGCCCGCGAAGGAATGGCGGCCGGGCGCCTGCGTCCTGAAGCAGCCGCCGTCGGACAAACGCGTGCACCTGAAATATCCGCTCGATGATATCGCTGCGCATGTGGCGCGGCTGAAGGATATCGCGCCGCAAGAGCGGTAACGGAGTTGTCGTCGTCATTCCGGGGCGATGCGAAGCGTCGAACCCGGAATCTCGAGATTGTAGGGTGGGCAAAGCGGAGCGTGCCCACCAGTTTGGCGGATGGAAAGGTGGTGGGCACGGCGCATTCGCGCCTTTCCCCACCCTACAAGCCTGACGCGTCACTCCGCCGGCAGGATCGTGCCTTCTACCTCGCCGAAGCCGACGCGGTAGCCATCGCCCTGGCACCAGCCGCGCATGACGAGAGAATCGCCGTCCTCCAGGAAGGAGCGCTTGATGCCGCCGTCGAGCGCGACCGGTTCCGTGCCGTTCCAGCTTATTTCGAGGAGACTGCCGCGCTGGTGCTTCTCCGGACCCGAGATGGTGCCGCTGCCCAGGAGATCGCCGACGTTCATCGCGCAGCCGCTCGAGGCGTGGTGCACCAGTTGCTGCACCGACGACCAGTACATGTATTTGAAATTGGTGCGGCAGATGCTTTGCGCCGCGTTCATGGACGGCGCGCGCAAGGAGACGTCCAGCTCCATGTCGTAATTATTCGGCTGCGCCTGGCGCAGATAGGGCAGCGGCTGCGGATCCTGCTGAGGCCCATGCAGGCGGAACGGCTCCAGCGCCTCGCGCGTCACGATCCACGGGCTGATCGAGGTCGCAAACGCCTTGGCCTGGAACGGGCCGAGCGGCACATATTCCCATTGCTGGATGTCGCGCGCGCTCCAGTCGTTCAGGATCACGAAGCCGAAAATCATCTCTTCGGCCTGTTGCTCGGTCAGCATCTCGCCCATCGTCGAGGCCTGGCCGACCACGACGCCCATCTCGAGCTCGAAATCGAGCCGCTTGCAGGCGCCAAAACTCGGCGCATCGGCATTGGGCGGCTTCAACTGCCCACGCGGCCGCTTCACCTTTGTACCCGACACCACGACAGTCGAAGCGCGGCCGTTATAGCCGATCGGCATGTGCAGCCAGTTCGGCTGCAGCGCATTGTCCTTGCCGCGGAACATCACGCCGACATTGGTGGCGTGCTCCCTGGAGGAATAGAAGTCGGTGTAGCCGGAGACCGCTAGCGGCAGGTGCAGCCTCGCCTCGCGCATCGGCGCTAGCGCCCGCTTGCGCAGTTCCTCATTGTCGCGCAGCTCCGGGTGATCGTGGCGCAACAGCTCGCTGATCCGCGCGCGGGTCTTTGACCAGGCCTTTGGCCCGAGTGCCATGAACGGATTGAGCGAACTTTGTGAGAACACGCCGATCTCGCCGAAGGCGAAGCGCCCGTCCTGTTCGAGCTCCCAGAGATCAAGCACGTAGTCGCCGATGGCAACGCCGACGCGCGGCGCAAGCCCGCGCGCGGAGAACACGCCGTAAGGCAGATTCTGGATCGGGAAGTCGGATGTGGGATCGACGGAAATGAAGGAGCGGAGTTTTGGGTCGTTGGGGTGGGGCACTATGATTTCCTCATCGCGAAAACCTTATCGATCGTCATTCCGGGATGCGCGCGGAGCGCGCAGGCCCGGAATCCATAACCACAGCTCGGGGTTATGGATTCCGGGTTCGCCGCTCCGCGGCGCCCCGGAATGACAGAAATCACGGCCGGTTCGGATCGAACCGTTTCTCAAGTCCCTTCCAGCAATCGGCATAGTCGTCCTGCAAGGTCGCCGAGGTCGCCGCGTATCGGGTGACTCGCTGGGGAAAGCGGGTCTCGAACATGAAGGCCATGGTGCCCGTAAGCTTCACAGGCTTCAGCTCGCCGTTCGACGCGTGATCGAAGGCCTGGCGATCCGGGCCGTGCGGCAGCATGCAATTGTGCAGGCTCATGCCGCCCGGCACAAAGCCCTCGGGCTTCGCATCATAGACGCCGTAAATCAGCCCCATGAACTCACTCATGATATTCATGTGATACCAGGGCGGGCGGAAGGTGTTTTCCGCGACCGCCCAACGCTCCGGGAAGATCACGAAATCGATATTCGCGGTCCCTGCCGTCTCCGACGGCGAAGTCAGCACGGTGAAGATCGAAGGATCCGGATGATCGAAGGAGATCGCGCCGACCGGCGAGAAATGGCGGAGGTCGTATTTGTATGGCGCGTAGTTGCCGTGCCAGGCGATCACGTCGATTGGCGAATGCGGTAGTTCCGCTACGAACAGCGAGCCGCCCCATTTTACGTAGAGCTCGGTCGGCGTGTCTTTCTCTTCATAGGCCGCCACCGGCGTCAGGAAGTCGCGCGCATTGGCAAGGCAATTGGCGCCGATCGGACCGCGCTCCGGCATCGTGAAGGCGCCGCCATAGTTCTCGCAAAGATAGCCGCGCGCCGGGCCCGCGGGGATTTCCACGCGAAACTTCACCCCGCGCGGGATCACCGCGATCTCGCCGGGCTCGATATCGATACGGCCGAACTCGGTGACGAAGCGCAGATTACCCTGCTGCGCCACGAACATCATCTCGCCGTCGGCATTGTAGAAATGCTGGTCGACCATCGATTTGGTGATCAGGAAGACATGCGCGGCCATGCCTGCCTGCGTGTTCACGTCGCCGGCGGTCGTCATGGTGCGCACGCCCTCAAGGAAGGTGATCTCTTCCTTGGGCATCGGCGTCGGATCCCAGCGGAGTTGCGCGATCGGAAGATCATATTCGTGACACGGCGCCGAGCGCCACAGCCCGGGATCGACCTTCTTGAAGCGCCCCGAATGCTTCACCGAAGGACGGATGCGATAGAGCCAGGAGCGCTCATTGGTGCCGCGCGGCGCGGTGAAAGGCGAGCCCGACAATTGCTCGGCATAGAGCCCGTAGGCTGCGCGCTGCGGCGAGTTGCGGCCGATCGGCAGCACGCCGGGCAGCGACTCCGTCTCAAAGCTGTTGCCGAAGCCGGACATGTAGCCCGGCGTCACTTGCGCGGAGCTTCTGATGATTTGATCAGGCGAGGTGTTGATGTTCATGACTATCCTCCTCCTTGCAGGGCGGCCCACATCTCGCGGTCGCGCTTGTCGGTCCAGATCACGGGATCGTCGATACCCGACGCTTCCTCATAGGCGCGCGAGACGTTGAACGGCAGGCAGTGCTCGTATATCGCAAAGCTTGCGAACTTCGGGTCCATCACATCGCGCGTCGCGGCCATCGATTCCTTGAGGCTGCGGCCGTGTGCGACGGAGCTTTCCGCGGCGTTGTACAGCGTGGTGACGAAGTCGCGCGTCATCGCGATGGCGTCGCGCACCGTGCCAAGCCCTTTCAGGGCGTCGCCGCGGCCCGGCGCGACGGCCTTCGGATTGAAGGCGCGGATCTCGTTCAGCGTCATCGGCCATTCCCGCAAATGCGCGTCGCCGCAATAGCAGGCCGAGTGATATTCGATGAGGTCTCCGGAAAACATCACCTCGGCATCCGGCACCCAGGCGACGATGTCACCTGAGGTATGTCCGGCGCCGAGCTGCATCAAGCGCACCTCGCGCTTTCCGAGATAGATCGACATCTCGCCTTCGAAGGTCAGCGTCGGCCAGGTCAGGCCGGGAATGCTCTGGGCATCCTGGAACAAGCGGGGAAAGCGGCCATACTCGCTATCCCAGTCCTGCTGGCCGCGCTCGGCGACGAGGCGCCGCGTCTCTTCCGAGGCGATGATGGCCTCTGCGCGATAGGCCGAAGCGCCGAGCACGCGTACCGCGTGGTAGTGCGACAGCACGACATATTTGATCGGCTTGTCGGTCACGGTCTTCACCCGCTCGATCACCTTGTTCGCCATCGCGGGCGTCGCCTGCGCGTCGAACACGAGGCAGCCGTCCTCCCCCACGATCACGGCCGTGTTCGGATCGCCCTCCGCGGTGAAGGCATAGAGATCAGTGCCGATCTCGGAGAAAGTCACTTTCTTCTCCGCAAGATCGGTGGTGGACGCAAAACCCTTCGCCATCAATTCATTCCCTGACGTCTATTGTTGTTGCTGTTGTTGCTGCTGGCTTGCATCGAGCACGCGGCGCTTGGCGAGCGCAATCGCCTCCTGCAGCACTTCGATGTCGCCGATATGGTTGGCGAGGATCAGAACCATCGCTGCGTCGAGCCCGGCGCTCTGCTCGTCGCTTAAGCCCCGATGCGCCTCGACGACGGCGCGAAAGGCGTCGTCCGGCTTTGCGAAGTTCGAGCTGGTCGAGAGCGGCATGGCCAGCGCCCCTGTCATGAGAAGCCAGCGGCCCGCGCCAGCGCCGCTTCCAGCAACGCGGGCGTCGGGCGCTTGAAGCGCGCGGCGACATAGCCATCCGGCCGCAGCAGATAGCTCGTGCCCGGTTCAGCGTCGTAGCGCGAAACGGCAAGCCCCTGCGGATCGAGATAGCCGTATTCGCCGCCGATCCGGATCGCGCTCACGGCCTCCGGTTCCTCGTCCGGCGCAAACCCAAGCAGGGTGAAATTCTTTCCGACGCTGATGAATGCATCGGTCAGAAATCGGGCCTGTCCATCTCGGAAGGCAAGCGGCGCATCCAGCATGGACGCGCCAGGCCGCGGACCGCCGCGCCATTGATCGTGGTCCGCCGTCGACAGCGGCGAATCGTAGACCGACGGCACCGACAGCCTGCCGCCATTGACCATGCGCTTGCCGAACTCGGTTTCGCTGGCGAGCGACAGCACGGCCTGGCGCAGCCGCGCTTCCTGCCGCGTGCTCGGCGCCATGAAATCGGTCGAGCGCGTGGACTCGCGGATATTCTCGTCGGCCGCCGCGCTGCGCTCGATGTGATAGCTCTCCAAAAGGCTCGCCGGCGATTGTTTCCCCAGCACGCGGTTGAGCTTCCAGGAGAGATTCTCGGCGTCTTCGAGTCCCGAATTGGCGCCGCGCGCGCCGAACGGCGAGACCTGGTGCGCGGCATCGCCGGCAAAGATCACGCGACCATGGATGAAGCGGTCCATGCGGCGGCACTGGAACTTGTAAAGCGAAATCCATTCGAATTCGAACTTGTCGTGACCAAGCATGCGCGCGATTCGCGGCCGCACATTCTCGGGCCTCTTCTCGACCTCGGGATCGGCATCGCGGCTGAGCTGCAGATCGATGCGCCAGACGTCGTCGGGCTGCTTGTGCAACAGCGCCGAGCGCCCGGCATGGAATGGCGGATCGAACCAGAACCAGCGTTCGGTCGGAAACTCCGCCGTCATCTTCACGTCGGCGATCAGGAACTGATCCTCGAACATCTGGCCGGAAAATTCGGCGCCCACCATCTGCCGCAGCGAGGAGCGCGCGCCGTCGCAGGCAATGACGTAGCCGGCGTGAATTTGATATGGCCCGTCCGGTGTTGCGATCGTCAGCGCCACGGCGTCATTGCGTTGCTCCAGCGCCGTCACCTTGTTGCGCCAGCGCAGGTCGATCGCAGGAAGCTCCTCGACGCGGTCGACGAGATAGGCCTCGGCATAGAATTGCTGCAGGTTGATGAAGGCGGGGCGCTTGTGGCCAGGCTCCGGCAGCAGGTTGAACTGGTAAAGCTGCGAGGCGCCGTGAAAGATCTTGCCGACGCTCCACACCACGCCCTTGTCGACCATGCGTTGGCCTATGCCAAGGCGATCCCAGTACTCCAGCGAACGCTTGGAGAAGCAGATCGCGCGCGAGCCCTCGCCGATCCGGTCTGCATCATCGAGCAGCACCACGCGCTGGCCGCGCTGGGCCAGATCAATGGCCAGCGACAGCCCCACCGGACCCGCGCCGACCACGGCAACCGGATATTCGGCCAAATCCGCCCCGGCCCGATCCTGGTCGGGATGGCGGCGATAGCCGAACTGGGTCTTGGCTTGAGCTTTGGCCTGGGCCATGCGTTCTCTACTAGCCAGCTTGGGGGCGCTCTGCTAAATTAGTCGCAGATGCAACTATCTTAGCCGTGCGCGCCCCTGCACGCAACCCGCATTGGAGAGAAATTTGGCGACAGCGCTAAACCCCTCGGCCCGCGAGGAAACCTCCACCCGCAGGAAAGCCTCGCGGCTCGATTTGTTCCGCTTTGTGCCGTTCCGCCTGAACCGGCTTTCCGCCGAGGTAAGCAACGCGCTGTCGGACGAATACCAGGTGCGCTACGGGCTCGACATCCCGGAATGGCGGGTGCTGGCGACGCTCGGCTTCCGCAGTGACGCCTGCAGCGCGCAATACATTTCCGACTGCACGCGCACGCACAAATCGACCATCAGCCGCGCGGTGACTGCGCTGATGGAGCGGCAGATCGTCGAACGCGTCGAGAACGCGGAAGACCGCCGCGAATTCCGCCTGCGGCTGACGCGCAAGGGCCGCGCGCTCTATGAGGAATTGATCCCGCGCCTGTTGCGCAGGGAGCAGGAGATCCTCTCCTGCCTCACCGCGCAGGAGCGCAAGGACTTTGCCGCCCTCCTCGGCAAGATCGAGAAGAGCCTTGCGCTGGTGCAGACCAGCGAGGAGGCCGACGCGAAGGAGGCGTATTAGTTGAACTCGTCATTCCGGGGCGCCGCGACAGCGGCGAACCCGGAATCTCTCGCTCAGCAACTTCTGGATTCCGGGCTCTCGCTTCGCGAGCCCCGGAATGACGGCTGCGCCGTCACTTCACAAACGAACGCGACGGCGCCTTGTGCAGGGCAAAGGCGTCGACCTTGTCGCTGGCGCGCGGATAGATTTCGCAGACGATCGGATCATGGCCGGGAATGAAGCGATCGGGATGACCGGCGAGGCGCTCGACGGTCTCCCATCCCGTCACCATATCGCCGACGTTGTAGACGATCGGAAACGGACTGCGCCGATGCAAATTGGCGTAATAGTGCGATGCGTCCGAGGCCAGCACCACCGGGCCGCGCTCGGTCTCGACCCGCACCACCTGCAAGCCGTCGGAATGGCCGCCGACGCGATGCACGGTGATGCTGGGCGCGACCTCGCCGTCGCCGGAATGGAAGGTGACGCGCTCGCCGTAGACATGGCGCACCATCTGCGTGACATGCTCCACCGTGAACGGATGCCGCAGCAAGCCGTTGCACATGCAGCGTCCGGTAGCGTAGGCCATCTCTTTGTCCTGCAGATGGAAACGCGCATTGGGGAAGCGGTCGAGATTGCCCGCGTGGTCGTAGTGCATGTGGGTGACGATGATATCCTTGATGTCCTCGGCCCTCACTCCGAATCCGTTAAGCGCATCGACCGGATTGAGCATGAGCTTGCGGCCGCGCAGCTTGGCTTCCTCCGCATTGAAGCCGGTATCGACGACGATGTCGCGGCCGCCGCTGCGAATCAACCAGACGAAATAATCCAGGTCCTGCGCCGAGGTCTCGTGCGGATCGGGCGAGAGAAAATTCATCTGCGGCGTGCGCTGCATCGTCGCATATCGAATGGCATAAATTTCGCAGGCGTTTCCCATCGCTCCCTCGTTGTTGTTCTTGTCGCGGTTGTCGGATCGTCGGACCGCGACACCAAGCCATCGCTGCCGACAAAGGTCAAACCGCGCGAGCGCAGGTTTGACCTCCGTTTCCATTCGCGGTGGCGCGGTGATCTGTCACCGGAATGACGCAGAGACTCCGTAATGTGAGCCCAATCACATTAGAGCGCCGACGATTGTGGGAACCTGGCGCGACCGTCGGGACGTGCGCCGGGAGATCAATCTCGATGCGCAGGTTTTCCTTCATGATGGGGACAGGAAGCCGTGGGCGATTTGTCGCGATAACCGCGATTTTGCAAGCAGTTGACGCGTCGTGGCCGTGGTTTGATAATGCGGAAGGCGTAGAGTAATGTCGTTGAGGCGCGAGGGGGCTCGGCGCCCTTTTCCTTGGACCGCCGTGATTATGAAGATTCTCCTTGCTTTGCTTCTGACTGCTCTGCTCTCGGTCGCCTGGACCGCTCCATCGTCCGCCGCAGGCGACCGCTACGCGCTTGTGATCGGTAACGCCAAATACCCGGATGCCGATACCCCGCTCAAGGAACCCATCAATGACGCGCGCGACGTCGCCGACGAGCTCAAGCGCGATGGCTTCAACGTCGATATCGGGGAAAACCTGACCGGCGAGGCGATGCACCGCGCCTTCGACAAGCTGTATGGCAAGATCAAGCCCGGCTCAGTCGCCCTGATCTTCTTTTCCGGCTTCGGCATCCAGTCCAATCGCCAGAGCTACATGATCCCGGTCGACGCCCAGATCTGGACCGAGCAGGACGTCCGTCACGACGGCGTCAGCCTGGAAACGGTCCTGGGTGAGATCAACAGCCGCGGCGCAGGCGTCAAGATCGCCTTGGTCGATGCCTCCCGGCGCAACCCCTATGAACGGCGTTTCCGGACTTTCTCGGCCGGATTGGCGCCCGTGATCGCGCCGAACGGCACGCTGGTGATGTATTCAGCCGCACTGTCGTCGGTCGTCTCGGACAATGGCGGCGATCACAGCCTGTTTGTGCAAGAGCTGCTCAAGGAGATCCGCGTCCCCGACCTGATGGCCGAGGAGACGTTGAACCGGACCCGCGTCGGCGTCACCCGCGCCTCCCGCGGCGAGCAGGTGCCCTGGATTTCGTCTTCGCTGGCTGAGGACTTCTCGTTCATTCCGGGGGTCCCGGGCAGCCGCCCGCCGGCACTGGCTCCGCGCCCGGTCGCCACCGCCGCACCGCCCCCACCTCCGCCGTCGGTCGCAGCTACGCCGAAACCGATGGCATCGGCTCCGCCGCCGCCACCACCTCCGCCACCGCCACCTCCGGTGGCCCAGACCAAACCGCCGCCACCGCCCCCACCCCCGCCGCCTGCGCGGGTCGAGGCGCCGACGACTCCTACGCCCTCGCCGACCCAGGTCGCGCTGGCCGACGACCCGACCATCAAGAACCTTACGGCCAAGCTCGACGCCAATCCGGACGACGTCAGCGCGCTCTACCGCCGTGGGCAGGTCTATGCGAGCAAGGGCGCCTATAGCCTCGCGATCAAGGATTTCGACTCAACGCTGCGGATCAATCCGAAGGACGTCGAAGCCCTCAACAACCGCTGCTGGGCCCGCGCCGTGATCGGCAACCTCCAGGCCGCCCTGAAGGACTGCAATGAGGCGTTGCGACTGCGGCCGAATTTCGTCGACGCCCTCGACAGCCGCGGGCTGGTCAACCTCAAGAGCGGGGCGACCAAGAACGCCATTACCGACTTCGACGCTGCGCTGAAGATCAATCCGCGGCTGACCTCCTCCCTCTATGGTAGGGGGCTTGCCAAGCAGCGTAACGGCTCGATTTCCGAGGGCAATTTGGATATAGCCAATGCGAAGGCCATGGACCCCAACATCGTCCAGGAATTCGACAGTTACGGGGTGCGTTGAGAATTATTTAAGTTGGACCGCGCCCGCCGCTGAACCCCGCGGCAGGGCCCCGAGACAGAGTAGTTAAGTTGTTACGATCGCGACTCATTTTGCCGCGGTCGCCTGGCAGATTTGAGAACGGCGCGGGCAGCGCAGGAGGGACTGGCAATGACCAAGATGTCTGCAAAACGCAATTTCCTTGTGGCGATCCTTTCGATTGTAAGCATTGGCGCCGCCATTTCGTTCGGAATGACTGAGGCGCGCGCCGGCGACAACGTCACCGAGGATCAGATCGTGCGGGCGCTCACCCCGAAGCCGAAAGCGCCGCTGACCCGCGGCCTGTCGGTCGGCGACAGGGCCGAGCCGGCGGTGAACCCGGCGGAAGTCAAGTTGCTCGACAGCGTCCGTGGCCGCACCACCCGCTCACTTTCCAGCGCGGAGCGCGACGAGATCGCCGACGCCGCCAAGGACAAGCCGAATATCGATCTCACCATCAACTTCGACTACAACTCGGCCGAGATCAGCGCCAAATCGCTGCCTGACGTGCAGAAGCTCGGCCGTGCCCTGACCAGCGCGAGCCTGCAGGGCTCGACCTTCCTGCTCGCGGGACACACGGATGCCGCCGGCAGCGACGCCTACAACCAGGACCTGTCCGATCGGCGCGCCGATTCGATCAAGCGCTACCTGATAGACAACTATCACATCGCCTCCGCCGATCTCGTCACCGTCGGATACGGCAAGACCAAGCTCAAGGATCCGGATCATCCACTGTCGGAAGTGAACCGCCGGGTGCAGGTGGTGAACATGGAGAACAAGACCACGGCGTCGAAGTAACGACCGACGCACCTGGCCTGGCAACGGAAGTGGCGCCGCGTAGCGTTTTGCAAGCGAAGATGCGTCCCGCAAGGCTTGCGGGACGCGCGGTCGTCTTGAGGCTCTGCTCTCCTGCCGGACCGCGGCAAGCTCGTTGCCGCGGCGCCCCCACCACCAGCGTTGGACTGATCCGGCGATGAATTACTCCCAATTTATCAAGCCCGGCATTGCACTGGCGGCCTTCCTCTTGCTCGCGGGCGGGGACTATTGGTGGGAGCACCGCCCCGAGCCCGCGGAAAAGAACACCGCGGGTGAAGCGCTCGTGGTGGTGACGAAATCCACCAAGGCCTGCTTCTCCGACCAGGTGCGGGTGACGGGCTTTATCGTGCCGCGCCGGGAGGCCGTGGTCGGCCCCGAGCAGGAAGGCTCGAAGGTCACCGATCTCTACGTCCGCGAAGGCGACATGGTGTCGGACAACCAGGAGCTGGTGCGGCTCACAGCGCCGCCGCAGCAGCCCGGGCAGCGCAACAGCAGCGGACCGGTCTCGCTCCGCGCGCCGGCACAGGGCCTTGTCACCGAGGTCAGGACCGCCGTCGGCGCCCCAGCCTCGCCGCAGGCGGGGCCGATGATCCGCATCGCCGTCAACAACGAGCTCGAGCTCGATGCCCAGGTGCCGAGCGTGAACCTGCCCAAGCTCAAACCGGGCGCGACCGTGCGGATCAGCCGCGACAATGCGCCGGATCTGATCGGTCGCGTCCGCCTCGTGTCGCCCCAGATCGACCGCTCCACCCAGCTCGGCCATGTCCGGATCACACTGACCAACAATCCTTCGCTGAAGGTCGGCATGTTCGCGCGCGCCAATATCGACGCCAGCCGGAGTTGTGCAGGCGTCGCCATTCCCAACACCGCCATTGACCATTTGACCGTTCAGGTGATCAAAGGAAATACGGTGGAGACGCGCAGGGTGCAGGTAGGGCTGACTTCCGACACCAACACGCAGATTCTCGAGGGCCTCGATGTCGGCGAAACCGTAGTGGCGGATGCCGGCTCCTCGCTGCATGACGGCGACCAGGTCAAGACCATGTTCGCCGACGAACTCGATCGACGGGTACGCTGATGGCAATCAATATCTCGGCATGGTCGATCCGAAACCCGCTTCCTTCCGTCGTCTTTTCGATCATCCTGCTGGTGCTGGGCTGGCTCAGCTTTACCAAGCTCGCGATCACGCACCTCCCCTCGGCGGACATCCCGGTGATCTCGGTCGCGGTCGCGCAATTCGGCGCCGCGCCCGCCGAGCTTGAGTCCCAGGTCACCAAGACCATCGAGGACGCCGTGTCCGGCGTCGAGGGCGTCCGGCACATCACCTCCCAGATCACCGACGGCATGTCGGTGACGACAATCCAGTTTGCGCTGGAGACCAACACCGACCGCGCGCTCAACGACGTCAAGGACGCCGTCACCCGCGTGCGCGCCAACCTGCCGCAGAACGTCAACGAGCCGTTGGTCCAGCGCGTCGACGTGATCGGCCTGCCGATCATGACCTATGCGGCGATCTCGCCAGGCAAGACACCGGAACAGCTCTCCTATTTCGTCGACGACGTGGTCAAGCGCGCGCTACAGGGCGTGCGCGGCGTCGCCGAAGTCGCGCGCATCGGCGGTGTCGAGCGCGAGATCCTGATCTCGCTCGATCCCGACCGGCTGGCGGCGGTGGGCCTGACGGCGGTCAATGTGAGCCAGCACCTGCGCGGGACCAACGAAGATCTCGCCGGCGGCCGCGCCGAGATCGGCAAGAACGACCAGGCGATCCGCACGCTTGCTGGCGCGCAGTCGCTGAACGATCTCGCCGGCACCATGATCCCGCTGTTCGGCGGAGGCGAGGTGCGGCTCGACGATCTCGGCACCGTCACCGACACCATCGCTGACCGCCGCACCTTCGCCCGCTACAACGGCGAACCGGTGGTCGCGCTCGGCATCAAGCGTTCCAACGGCGCCTCCGACGTCGTGGTCGCCGGCCTCGTGCAGAAGCGCATCGATGAGTTGAAGACGCAATACCCCGACGTCGACCTCAAGCTGATCGACACGTCGGTGAAATTCACCCAGGGCAACTACGACGCCGCGATCCAGACCCTGTTCGAGGGCGCCATCCTCGCCGTCGTCATCGTGCTTTTGTTCCTGAGCGACATTCGCGCCACCATCATTGCCGCGGTATCACTGCCGCTGTCGATCTTCCCGGCGTTCTGGGCGATGGACCTGCTCGGCTTCTCCCTGAACCTGATCTCCTTCCTCGCCATCACCTTGTCGACGGGTATCCTGGTCGACGACGCCATCGTGGAGATCGAGAACATCGTCCGCCACATGCGGATGGGCAAGACGCCCTATCAGGCCGCGCTCGATGCGGCCGACGAGATCGGACTTGCCGTGATCGCGATCTCGCTCACCATCATCGCGATCTTCGCGCCGGCGAGCTTCATGCCGGGCATCGCCGGGCAGTTCTTCAAGCAGTTCGGCATCACCGTGTCGGTGCAGGTGTTCTTCTCGCTCCTGGCTGCGCGCTTCGTGACGCCGATGCTGGCGGCCTATTTCATGAAGCACCACGATCACGATGACCCGCCGCCGGGACGCGTGCTCAACGGCTATCATCGCCTCGTCACCTGGTCGGTGAAGCACTATTACCTCACCGTGCTGATCGGGGTCGGCATCTTCGCCGCATCGATCTGGAGCATCACGCTGCTGCCGCAGAGCTTCCTGCCGGCGCAGGACTCCGCGCGCTCCTGGCTCGGCCTCGAGCTGCCGCCGGGCACGCAGCTCGCCTACACCGAGAAGGTGACCGAGAACATCGTCGCGCTGCTCCGCCGCCGGCCCGAGGTGAAGAGCGTCTTCGTCGATGGCGGCCGCGATCCGAAAGGCTCGGAGGAAGTGCGCCGCGCCACCATCATCATCAACTACACGCCGAAGACCCAGCGCAGCGTGACCCAGCGCGAGCTCGAGAACTCGATCAGTCAGGACCTCGACAACATACCCGACATCCGGTTCTGGTTCCTCGACGATCAGGGCAATCGCGCGATCTCGCTGATCGTCGCAGGCAACGACAGCAACATCGTCAACAACGTTGCCAGCGAGCTGGCGACGCAGATGAAGCGGATATCGCTCATTTCCAACGTCGTTTCCGAGACCGCGCTCGACCGGCCCGAGCTGCGCATCGAGCCGCGCGCCGACCTCGCCGCACGGCTTGGCGTGACAACGGAGACGCTGTCGCAGACGATCCGCGTCGCCACCATCGGCGACGTCGGGCCGGCGCTGGCCAAATTCGACGCCGGCGACCGCCAGGTGCCGATCCGCGTCCAGCTCGAGGATTCCGCGCGCGGCAATATCCGCACCCTCGAACAGTTGCGCGTGCCGCTCGGCGAGCACGGCGAGAAGGGCGGCGTGCCGCTGTCGGTGGTCGCCGACGTCAAGCTTGACCAGGGACCCACCAGCATCGACCGCTATGACCGCCAGCGTCAGGCGACCGTCGCAGCCGACCTCGCGGGTTTCTCGGCGCGGAGCGAAGCGACCAGGGAAATATACGCGCTGCCTGTCATGAAGAGCCTGCCCAAGGGGGTGACCGTCAGCGAAGGCGGTGACGCCGAAAGCCAGAAGGAGCTGACCGACGGCTTCGCCACCACGATGGGGACGGGCCTCTTGATGGTCTACGCCGTGCTGGTGCTGTTGTTCGGCACCTTCCTGCAGCCGCTCACCATCCTGTTCTCGCTGCCGCTGTCGATCGGCGGCGCGGTCGGGGCGCTGCTCTTGACCGGCAAGCAGCTCACCATTCCGGTGTGGATCGGCATCCTGATGCTGATGGGCATCGTCACCAAGAACGCCATCATGCTGGTGGAGTTCGCGATCGAAGCTATCCACGCCGGCAAGAAACGCGACGAAGCCATGATCGACGCCGGCATGAAACGCGCCCGCCCGATCGTGATGACCACCATCGCCATGATAGCCGGCATGATGCCGAGCGCGCTCGCCTTCGGCGCCGGCGGCGAGTTCCGCTCGCCGATGGCGCTCGCCGTCATCGGCGGCCTGCTGTTCTCGACCGTCCTGTCGCTGGTGTTCGTGCCGGCGATGTTCATGGTGATGGACGATCTCGGCTCGCTGATCTGGCGCTTCGGCAAGAGGCTCATCGTCTCCTCGGGCGATTCCGGCCATGGCGACCATGCGAAGCCGACCGCCCACGAGCCGCCGGCCCAGTCGCGACAAAAGCCGCCGCCGATCGCACCGGCCGCGGAATAGGCGCCCGCCGTTTCAGAACTCAGTTCGTCGTCTCGAAGTGCCGGCGGCGCATCTGTTTGAGCGCCGTGAAGGCGAGGACGGCGGTCAGCGCGTCGAGGCAGGCGACGACGATGAACACCGCGGTCCAGCTTCCGGTCATCTGCTTGAGATAGGCCGCGGCCGGGCCGCCGAAGATCGAGCCGACGCCTTGGGCGATGTAGAGGAAGCCGTAGTTGGTGGCGGCGTAGCGCGGCCCGAACGTGTCGGTCAGCGTCGCCGGGAACAGCGAGAAGATCTCGCCCCAGCCGAAGAACACGAGGCCGGTGAGCACCACGAACATCGCCGGATGGTCGAGGAACGCGAACAGGATGAGGATCGCGACCGCCTCGAGCGCAAACGCGAGCGCCATCGTGCTCTCGCGGCCGATACGGTCGGACACCCAGCCGAAGAACGGGCGGGTAAGACCGTTGGTGACGCGCGAGAGCGTGAGCGACAGCGGCAGCGCCGCCATGCCGAGCACCAGCACGTCGGCGACCTTGAATTCCTTGGCGAAGGGGCCGACGTTCGACACCACCATCAGACCGCTGGTCGACATCATCGTCATCATGATGAAGAGCAGATAGAAGATCGGGTTCTGTAGCATCTCGACCGGCGTGAAGCTGCGTTTCGCCTGCATCTCGGTCCGCACCGTAGCGGGGTCGTAGCCCTTCGGACGATAGTCCTCCGGCGGCGTGCGTAGGCCGAGCGCGGCGGCGACGCCGATGATGCCTTGGATGATGCCCCAAACCACCAGCGCGTGCTGATAGCCCGAGCTCTTGATCATGTTGTCGATCGGGAAGCTCGTGAAGAAGGCGCCGAAGCCGTAGCCCGCAGCCGCAAGCCCGGTAGCGAGGCCGCGCCGATCCGGGAACCAGCGCACCATCAAGCCGATGATGCCAACATAGATGATGCCGGTGCCGAAGCCGCCGATCACACCGTAAGTGAGGTAGAGCGCGGTGAGGCTTTGGGCCTGCGCCGCCAGCACCCAGCTGCCGCCCGACATGATAGCGCCGAGCGAGATCAGGAGTTTTGGCCCGAAGCGGTCGACCAGGAACGCCTGGAACGGCGAGAAGAAGGTCTGCAGGATGATTAGCAGCGAGAAGGTGAACTGCAGCTCGGCCAACGTGGTGCCGAGCTTTTGATTGAGCGGCCCGGTGAACAGCGTCCAGACATATTGCGGGCTCGAGATCGACATCATCGCGATCAAGCCGAGCACAAGCTGAAACCAGCGCGTCGATCCCACCGCACTGCGCGTTTCCGCAGACACCGTCGTCATTGCCATCCCCCGATGATGAACCCGGCGTCCGCAACGATAGGTCTGGTCGGAGCATCGAGGCAAGACCAGCCAACCGGCATAGCGACTATTTGCTAGCCTTTAAGCGCCTGTTTCTTTCGGCGGCTTGCCGAAACGCCGGGTGCCGAGACCAGTCGCCGTCCTCGATCAGCGCGTAGTCCGTGGGCACCGCACCATCCCGGCCGATCTGCGCGACCTGTCGCCTGAAATAAGTGGGCAGCGTCTCGTCGAGGTCGGATGAGATCGAATGCCGGCCCGTCTCGATCGCGACACGGGCGGTGACGCCGCTGCCGGCAAAAAAGTCGAGCACCGTCGAGCCCGGAAACGACAGCGAGCGGATCAGCCGCTCGATCAATTCTTTCGGCTTCTGCGTCGGATGACCGACGCGCTCCTTCGAATTGCCGTTGAGCCGCGGGATCTTCCAGACATTGGTCGGGTTGATGCCCTTCTTGAGGCTCTCCGCGTTGAGCCGCTTGTCGCGCTTGTAGAGCTCGAGGATCTTCGGATCGAGCGGCTGCCTGACCGCGTCGAGGTCGAAATAGTATTTCGGCGTCTTGGCAAACCAGGCGATCTCCTCGTGCCGGTTGGCAAAGAAGCGCTGCGCGCCCATGCCGTTCGGGTAATTCCAGATGATGAGATTGGCGAGCAGCATCCGGCTGTGCTGGCGCATCCAGCTCATCAGGCTCAAGAGGTCGCCGCTGCCGGCCTCACCCTGATATTGCAGGCCGCCGAACAACACGAAGCTCCCGGACGGAGAAAGCACCCGCTCGACCTCGGCAAGCCATCGGCCGGCCCAGTCGACATAGTGAGCAAGATCGTCCCAATCGGCGACATTGATGTTGTAGGGCGGATCGGAAATCACGAGCTGGATGGACTGATCCGGAATCCTCTTGAGCGTCGCGAGGCAATCGGCGATCGCGACGATGTGCGACGTCGCCGCTGCGCCGTCCACCGCCGCCACGCGCGCGGAGGAATGCAACTGCCCGTTCTTGCGCAGGCGGTTCATCCCGATATGCCCGGCGTTGCGGTGGGAACGATTCGGCATCTTCGGACCGGGTTGGGTCAAACCGCTTATTCGTTGCGCGCGATCGCGGTCAGCCGCGTCATGTTCTGCAACAGGATGCGGCCGCGCTGCAGGTCGAGAATGCCGTCCTTGCGCCAGGATTGAAGCTGCCGGTTGACGCTCTCGCGCGCCGCGCCGACGAAGATGCCGAGCTGCTCCTGCGAGATGTGCACCTCGGAACCGAAATCGGCGGCCAGCGCGACGAGCCGGCGGGCAAGCCGGACCGGCAGCGGCTGCAGCATCGATTCTTCCATCCGCTCGCTCTGCCAGCGGATGCGCTGGCACAGGAGCTCGATGATCTTGATCGCAACCTTGGGCTCGCGCTCCAGGAAGCTCATGAAGTCTTCCCGCCGCAGCACGAACAATTCGCTCGCCTCGCCCGCGGTCGCATCCGCGGTGCGAGGCTGCGCGTCAAGCACGGCGACCTCGCCAAAGAGGTCGCCGGGCCCCATGAAATTCAGCGTCAGCCGGCTGCCGTCGGGCGCGCCGGTCTCGATCCGGATCTGGCCGCGGCGGACCCCAAACAGCGCATCGCCCAGGTCGCCCTTCTGGAACAGGACCTCGCCCGTGGCCAGATGCTGGGTGTGACAGAGGTTGGATAGCCGGTGCAACTCGTCGGAACCCAAATCCGCGAACAATGGGTTCATCTTCAGAATGACCGCAAATTCGGCCTGTTTGCTCATGTCAATGCCTTCGAGTCGAATTCAGGGATCCACCACCCAGAAGTGTGCCATAGGTCACATAACTTTGCAGCCCTTCTGATTATTTATGGACCCCTTTTGAGCCATCGCCCATTTCCGCGATAAGCTTAAGCAATCGGCCCGGCGGAGGGGACGCCAGGCTTCCATGGTGCCGTTGCCCGGGAAACGTCGACATGAAAGCAGTCAAAATCACAGGCGCCACAATTGCCGCCGTCGTCCTAGTCGTTGCCTTGTTGCTCGTCATCGGAATCCCCTCCGGCTTCCTGACGTCGGCGATCCAGGACCATGTCGAGCGCCAGACCGGCTATCGGCTCACCATCGCGGGCTCGACCAAGATCAGCCTGTGGCCGACCTTGAATATCAGCCTGGGCGATCTGACACTGCAGGACCCGAAGGACCGCGACGGCGCGAGCCGCGTGACGGTCGCCAAGGTGCAGGCCGACATGACGCTTTCGAGCGTGTGGTCGGGCCATCCGCACGTTTCGGAGCTCGTGATTACCAAGCCCGTGGTGTATCGGCCGCTCTTGCGCGAGCGCACGCTTGATGCCCCACCGCGCGCGACGAAATCCACGACTGAGTCCGAGGCCGTCACCGTCGATCGCGTGAAAATCATCGACGGTGCGATCATTGCGTCCAACACCCGCGACCGGTTTGAACATCGCATCGAGGGCATCAACGTCTATGCGACCATTGAAGGCGACCGCAAGGTCAAGCTCGCGGGCACCGCGCGAACCAATGACTCGCCGCTCAAGTTCGACGCCAACGCGACCCTGCCGCCGGCCGAGCACGAGCCTGTTCCGGTCGAATTCAACGTCGAAGCGCCCGACCTCCTGAGCGCGCCACTTTCGGCGAAAGCGGAAGTCCGCTTTAGCGGCCCAGCGGTGAAGATCAACAGCGTTACGGGTACGCTCGGCGGCGGCACCTTCAACGGCTGGGCTTCGGTCGAGGCCGGCAGCAAGCCGCTGGTAAAGGTCGATCTCGATTTCCAGCGGCTCGAGTTCGCGGGCACCAAGACGGGTTCGACCTCGTCCGCCTCGCAGGGCTGGAGCGACGCGCCGCTCAACCTGACCGGGCTCAATTATGTCGATGCGCAGGTTCGCTTGTCCGCATCCGAGCTCGATATCGGAGGCACGCAGTTCGCGCCCGCCGGGGTCGACGCGACGCTCGCCGGCGGCGTGCTCAAGGCCTCCTTCTCCAATCTCGGCGCCTATGGCGGGCAGGCGAGCGGCGAGGTGATCGTGGATGCCTCGTCCGGCGCCCCGACCTATGCCATGCACACTGATCTCGTTGGCGTGCGCGCGCTGCCTTTGCTGACGAGCCTTGCCGGCTTCGACAAGATCGACGGCAAGATGCAGGCGAAAATCGCTGCACGATCCGCCGGCGCAAGCCAGCACGCCATCATGGCCAATATGTCGGGCACGGCCTTCCTCGACTTCCAGGACGGCCAGATCCGGGGCGTCAACGTCGCCCAAATGATCCGCTCGTTGACGGCGAGCACGCTGAACGGCTGGCAGGAGCAGCAGCAGCAGGCGACCGACATGACGCAATTGTCGGCCTCGTTCAAGATCGACCGCGGCCAAGCGGTGACCACCGATTTGAGTCTGGTCGGTCCGCTGGTGCGCGTCACGGGCGTCGGAACCATCGACCTCGGCACCCAGATGATCGGTTTCCGCGTCGAGCCCAAGCTGGTGATGACCACCGAAGGCCAGGGCAGTACGGCCGATCCGGTCGGCTTTGGCATTCCCGTGATGCTCGAAGGGCCGTGGTCGCAGCCTCGGATCTATCCGGACATGCAGGGCGTGCTCGACAATCCTGACGCCGCCTATGCCAAGCTTCGCGAGATGGGCAAGGGCCTGTTCTCCTCGAATGGCGGCGGGCTCGGCGGCATCCTCGGCGGCCTCAGCGCGCTCACCGGCAACCCGCCAGGCAATAACGCCAACAATGGCACCCCGGGCAGCACCTCCAACGATCCCCTTGGTGGGGCCTTGGGGGGAAACATCGGCCAGGCGCTGGGTAACCTGTTCGGAAATGGAGTGAAGGGCCAGAACCGGAGCATCCCCTCGCCCGACACGCCGCAGGCTGCGCCGCAAGCGCAAGAGCAATCCCAAACGCAGCCCCCGCCCCCGGCGGCCGATAGCACGCAGGACAGCCAGCCGATGAACGACGTGCTGCGGCAGCTCTTCAACAGGTGATTTGTCCCACCCCACCCCTCGTTGGTCGGGCCGAACCGACCGGCGCCGGGAACCGAACCAGAACGGGGTAACCGCCTACTCCGTCCCGGGGCGGAGGCGATCGGTCGCAGGCCGCGTCACACCGAAACCGTTCAGATGGGTGGTAACCAAGCCTGGAGCCAGCCGGCCAACCCCCTCAAATTGTGCTAGAAACATTGCTGGCCGGGACGCTCACCATGGTAACTCCCACGGATTTTCCTTCGGTTTTCCCTTGGGGACCTTGGTTTTTTCCTGGGCTTGCCCGCTTCCGGCAAGAGGCCGGATCGCATCGCGCGGCCCTGACATTTTGCAGTGACGCCGCCGACCCGGCGGCGGATACGCCGATCGGGCGTTAGATCGAGAGTCGCCCACGAGGGTCTGGATGATCGCGGTCAAGGACAAGATCTGGTTTCTCCGCGAGGGCCTGTTCGCGAAATACGTGATGTCGATGGTCGGCCTCGTCGTGTTCGTGCTGGCCGTGAACGGTGCGACCGAGACCTGGATCAGCTACCGCGCGACCAAGACCACCCTGATCGATGCGATGTCGGAGAAGGCCGATGCAACCAGCAAACGCATCGACCAGTCGATCTTCGAGCTGGAGCGGCAGATCAGCTGGGTCACCCGGGCCAGCGTGGTGAAGCTGGAGGACCGCCGCGCCGACTATGCACAGCTCCTGAACCAGATCTCCGCAGTCAATCAACTCTCCCAGCTCAACGGCCAGGGCCGCGAGCTCTTGCGGCTTTCGCGCAACCACTTCGCGATCAACAGCAACGCCGACTATTCGCATGACCCGCGCTTCACCGAGGCGGTGGCGCGCGGGGTGAGCTTCTCGCCGGCGTTCTTCTCGGACAACAAGCCCTTCATGTCGATTTCGGAAGCACATTCCGGCTTCAACGCCGGCGTCACGGTCGCCGAGATCGACTTGAACTTCCTTGCGGACTTCCTGGGGGACACCCAGGTCGGCAAGACGACGTTTGCCTACGTGGTCGACACGCACGGCCGGGTGCTGGCCTCATCCTCGCGCGGCCCCGATGTCGGCGCCGATCTCTCCAAGCTGCCGCAGGTCGCCGCCCTGATCGCGCCGGATGGCCAGCCGCTCACCTCCGGCACCGACGTCAACGGCTATCATGTGCTGACGACGTCGTCAGCCGTGCCGAAGCTCGGCTGGGTCGTGTTCTTCGAACAGCCGACCGCGCAGGCGCTGGCGCCGATCCGCGACCAGCTCGTGCGAGGCGCGCTCCTGATCGGGCTCGGGCTCATCATCGCCATCCTCGCGGGCACCGTATTGGCGCGGCGCATGCTGATTCCGATCAATGCGCTGCGCAGCGGCGCGCGCCGTCTTGGCGCGGGCGATTTCAGCCAGCGCATCGAGGTCAACACCAAGGACGAGCTGGAAGAGCTCGCCAGTCAGTTCAACAGCATGGCAAGCCAGCTTGGCCAGACTTATTCGGACCTGGAAGCCAAGGTGGACGAACGCACGCGCGACCTCGCGCGATCGATCGGCGAATTGAAAGTGCTCGAAGAGGTCGGCCGCGCGGTCTCCTCTTCGCTCGATCTCAACGCGGTGTTGCCGACGGTGGCTTCCCGCGCGATCGAGATCACCCATGCCGATGCGGTGCTGATCTACAGCTATGACGCTGCCAAGCGGCAATACAACCTGACCGAAGCCGGCGGCATCGACAAATCGGTCGAGGGTCAGCACCACGTCATCGACGAGGACAACACCCTTCTGGGGCTGGCAGCGAGCAAGGGCGAGCCGATCGCGATCGCCGATCTCACCTCGATCTCCGACCACGTGCTGCGCAACATCGTGATCGAGGCCGGCTTCCATGCCGTGCTGGTGGTGCCGCTGGTCGACCAGCAGGGCGTGCTCGGCGCGCTGGTGGTACTGCGGAGAGAGGCCGGCGAATTCCCGCCGAACATGATCGGCCTGATGCGCACCTTCGCGCACCAGTCGGTGCTGGCGATGCGCAATGCACGGCTGTTCACCGCGGTCGACCGGCAAGGCCGCGAGCTCGCCTCCGCCAATTCCGTGGTCCGCGAGCAAGCCGACAAGCTCAAGGAACAGACCGAGCAGCTCAAGAACTGGAACCGCTCGCTGGAGGAGCGGGTCGAGAAGCAGCTTGGCGAGATCGAGCGCATTCGCAGGCTCGAGCGCTTCCTCGCGCCGCAGGTGGCGCAGCTCATCGCCTCCTCCGACGGCCACGATTCCTTGCTCGACAGCCACCGCCGCGAGGTGACGGTGGTGTTCTGCGACCTGCGCGGCTTCACCTCCTTCACGGAGGCGACCGAGCCGGAAGAGGCCATGAACGTGCTGCGCGAATATCACGCGGCCCTCGGTGAACTGATCTTCCGTTACGAGGGCACGCTCGACCGCTATGCCGGCGACGGCGTGATGATCCTGTTCAACGCGCCGATCCAGTTCGAGGACCACACCAAGCGCGCTGTGAAGATGGCCTGCGAGATGCGCGACACCATCGGCGCGCTGACCGAGAAATGGCGCAACCGTGGGCACAGCCTCGGCTTCGGCATGGGCATTGCGCTGGGCTATGCTACGCTCGGCCAGATCGGCTTCGAGCAGCGTCTGGAATATGCCGCGATCGGCAGCGTCACCAACCTCGCCTCGCGCCTGTGCGACGAGGCCGAGGCCAACCAGATCGTGGTGTCAAGGCGCGTCTTCGGCATGGTCGAACAGTGGGTCGAAGCCCGCCCGCTCGACGATCTCGTGCTGAAGGGTTTTAATCATCCGGTGCTGGCGATGGAGATCCTGCGCTGGCGCGAGGAAGTCGACAATGTGGTCGAGGCTTCCGCGGCGGGACGGCGAAGGATGTAGCGCCGTTGCGTAGGGGTGGGTTAGCCCAACGATTTTTGTCCCACACTCACTTCGCGCCTCTCAGCCGGCAAGCGGTGGAGCAGGTGGTGGTGACGCCATGCTCGCACTTGATGCAGGCGGCGACGCATTGATCGAAGTTCCTTTGATCGTAGGCCGCCGCGCACTGATTGGTCGTCCCCGTAACATCCCCTTCCCGGGAGCAGGCTCCCAGGATCGCGAGCGGAAGGAGGACCAAAAGCACCTGCATCAACGATCCCTCAATCTGGCGCGGGGGCAGGGCAAGCCGCATTGGATCACACGGACGCTTAAGACTTTCCTGACGAATCCATCCATCGAAATGCTGACACGACCTTGCTACCCCGATCAAGACGGATCGGCGGCACGGAGCGGTAACAAAAGGCGCTATGCATCTTCCAATTTGCGCACCCGCCGATGGCGAGGCGGAAGCCGCGGGAACACGCACGCCACTTCGCAAGCGCAAAATCGAACCGCCTGCCAGATGGCAGATCGGTCGCCGCGATAGAGGCCATCCGGGCATGGACGCGCGCCCAATAATCGATAATTCTATTTGTCAATAATCACACTGGCGCCGGCGTCGCAGAAGGCCGGCCATCATGGAGGAAGCGGGATTATGGCGGGCATCCATCTGCTCGATCGCGTCATCGGCACCGAATATCCTGACCTCAAAGATGACGCGGAGGTTCGCGCATTCGAGAAGACGCCCTATGCGGACCGCATCGCCGCCCAAAGCACCTACGAGGCGATCAAGCTTGGCGCGGCGCACAACGAGGATGCGCCCGCGATCAAGTTTCTCGCCAACGCGGATCCGGCCGACCAGCCGCTCGTCATCTCCCACCGCGATTTCATTGGCCGCGTGACGCAGGCCGCCAACATGTTTCACGCGCTGGGCGTCGGAAAAGACGACGTCGTGAGCTTCCTGCTGCCACTCCTCCCGGAGGCGTTCGCGACGCTGTTCGGCGCCGAGGCCGCCGGCATCGCCAATCCCGTCAACCCGCTGCTCGAGCCGCACCAGATCGCCGAAATCCTGGAAGCCGCGCACACCAAAGTGCTGGTGACGCTAGGCCCCATGCCGGGCACGGACATCTGGCAGAAGGTCGAGCAGGTGCGGGGCAAGCTGAAACATCTGAAGGCGATCGTACGGGTCGGGCCGGGCGATGCGGCCGCTGGCGTCCATTCATTCGGCGAACTCATCAAGCAGCAGCCTTCGGACCGGCTGGTCAGCGGTCGCGAGATCAGGGGCAGCGACGTCGCGGCCTACTTCCACACCGGTGGAACTACGGGCACGCCAAAGCTTGTGCGCCACACCCATGCCAATCAGGTCTACCAGGCCTGGGCCGTCAATCTGATGCTGAAAACGAATCCGGGCGGCCATCTCCTGTTCGGCATGCCGCTGTTCCATGTCGGCGGCTCGCTGACCCAGACGCTGGCCACGCTTTGTGCCGGCGGCTGCCTCGTCGTGCTGTCTCCGGCGGGATGGCGCAACGCCGCGTCCGTCAAGAACATCTGGGGGCTGATCGATCGCTTCAAATGCGAGGCGTTTTCCAGCGTGCCGACGGTGCTGGCGGCGGCGATGGGCATTCCGCCGGGGAAGGCGGATATCTCGAGCCTGAAATTCGCCGCCGCCGGCGGATCGGCGATTCCGGTCGCGGTCGGCAAGGCGATCCAGGACAAGCTCAAGTTGCCGGTGCTGGAAGTCTACGGCATGACCGAGACCTCGAGCGTGCACACCATCGCCTATCCGGCGCGCCCGATCCGGCTCGGCTCGGCTGGCCTGCCTGTGCCCTATAGCCGCGTCCGCATCGTCAAGCTCGATGCGAACGGCCGCTACCTGCGCGATTGCGCGACAGACGAGATCGGCGTCGTGGCCATGGCCGGGCCCGGCGTGTTCGGCGGCTATCTCAACGACATCCATAATGTGGGCGCGTTCATCGAGGACGGCTGGGTCAATTCCGGCGACCTCGGCCGGCTCGATGCCGACGGCTATCTCTGGATCACCGGGCGCGCCAAGGATCTCGTGATCCGCGGCGGCCACAATATCGATCCCGCGCCCATTGAAGATATCATGTTCCAGCATCCGGCCGTGGGGCTTGCCGCCCTGGTCGGCCAGCCCGATGTCTATGCCGGCGAGCTGCCGGTCGGCTATGTGCAGCTCAAGCCGGGCACGAGCGTTGAGCCCGGCGAGTTGGAAGCTTTCGTGCGCGAGCGTACGCCCGAGCGCGCCGCAGTGCCGGTACAGATCATTCCAATCGATCCGATGCCGCTCACGGGCGTCGGCAAGGTGTTCAAGCCGCAGCTTCGCTGGGACGCGGCACAGCGCGTGTTCTCCGGCGTGCTCAGTCCGCTGCTCGAGCGGGGCATCGACTGCAAGGTGAAGGTCGGCGCTCACGGCAGCCATGGCAGTGTCGCCACTGTCACGCTCTCAGGTGTCGGGAAGGACGAGCGCGAAGCCGTCACCAACGAGGTGCACACCATGCTCGCGCCGTTCGTGATGCGGCATGAGGTGGTGTGCAGCTAGCGCCTTACCGGGAGAACGCCCCGAGGAGCATGTCGCTGCTTACGGCGTGCGGCAGCGAGGGCGCCGTCCAGCTCACCGCGGCCGCCTCGGTGCGGTAGCGCGGCAGGTAATCGTCGAGCGAATAGCAGGCGCACAGAGCAAGACTCGCCCACACCGCGCCGGTGAAGTAGAGCGACATCCAGGCGATCTCGCCTTTCCAATGCGTGATGTCGTGGGTCACGACCCATCGCGTGCGCACGTCGCGCAGACCTTCGAGGAGCCCGAGCAGCTTGCTGCCGTCTGCCAGCCCGTCCTTCCAGCGCGCAAGATACATCGGCACGTCGACGGTGACGAGGAAGGCCAGATAAAGCACGATGCCGGCGATGGCAGCGACCAGCACCCAGCGCACCAGACCGTGAAATTCAGGCAGCAGGCGGCACAGCGCCACCCCGACGATGAGGAACGCCACCGCCCAGATCGAATTCTCGATGGCGTTGTAGAGATAATTGGTGGTCAGCACCGCATACCAGGAGCAGCATTCGGCGATGACGATCAGGGGCACGATCACCCAAGCGATATTGAGCGTGGTGTCGGCGCCGGTCAGCCGGCCGAGCTGGCCCAGGATGATCGCCCACTGCGCGACAAAGCAGACCTCCGCCACGGTGGCGACAGAGCGGCCGACGAAAACGCTCGACAGCCAGTGGTCGAACAGACAGATGCGCTGCACATCGGCGCGCGGCAGCACGGAACGGAACGCGCAGCCGAACACATAGGCAGCGCAAAGCAGCAGCATCAGCTCGATGCCGGACGAGCCACCCAAGGCCTGGCTATGCAGCTCGCGGTACAGGAAGAACCACACCGCGATATTGGCGATGCTGGCCAGCGTCAGCAGCGCCCACCACAGGGCCAAAGGATTGGATTTCGTGCGCCACAGCAACGGCATCAGCCACTCCGAAATTTAATCGAACTGACACGTTAGCGTATTGTTTCTGTCATAAATAGCCGGGGAATTGTGACACGTCAGGTGGCCGGAAGCGGCGGCGGGCCGGGCCCGACGCGGATTTTCGGCTTCAAGAGGTAGCGCGCAGCTTGTGCGCGATGGCGGGGCGAAGGGGATATCCCCCGCGTATTCCGGCACTTATCGCGAAAGCAAAAGGCCCCGGCATTGCCGAGGCCTTCATAGTGAATAGACAGAAAGCAAGCGGCGCGGACCGCCGCTTATCTCACGCATATTTGCCGTGGCAGTGCTTGTACTTGCGGCCCGAGCCGCAGGGGCAATCCTCGTTGCGGCCGACCTTGCCCCAGCTTGCGGGGTTCTTCGGATCGCGGGCTGCCGCGGTTTCGCGCCCGGCGTTGGCCTGGGGCACCAGCGAAGCATTGGCGAAGGCGAGCTCGTCCTCGCCGGTATTGGGATCGAGGTGCGATGCCTGCATCGGCGGAAGCGGCTGCTGCTCCTCCGGCGGCACGATCTCGACACGCATGAGCTGCGCCGTGACGGCTTCGCGTAAATGCGCGATCATGGCCTCGAACAGGCTGAAGGCTTCCGACTTGTACTCCTGCAGCGGATCGCGCTGGCCGTAACCGCGCAGGCCGATCACCTGGCGCAGATGATCGAGCATGATCAGATGCTCGCGCCAGAGATGGTCGAGCGTCTGCAGCAAAATGGTCTTCTCGACGTAGCGCATCACGTCCGCGCCCCATTGCGCGACCTTGGCCGCCATCCGCTCGTCGACGTGGTTTTCGATGCGATCGAGCAGCTCCTCGTCGGCGATGCCTTCTTCCTTGGCCCATTCGTCCACGGGAAGATCGACGTCGAGCACGCGCCGCAATTCGTCCTTGAGGCCTGCGACATCCCACTGCTCGGCATAGACATGCTCGGGCACGTGCTTGGTGACGACGTCCTCGACAAAGGCGTGGCGCATATCGGCAACCGTCTCGGCAACGCTCTCGTCCTTCATCAGGGCGACGCGCTGGTCGAAGATCACCTTGCGCTGGTCGTTCTGGACGTCGTCGAACTTGAGCAGGTTCTTGCGGATGTCGAAGTTGCGCGCCTCGACCTTCTGCTGCGCCTTCTCCAGCGCCTTGTTGATCCAGGGATGGATGATGGCCTCGCCTTCCTTCAGGCCGAGCCGGGTCAGCATGCTGTCGAGCCGGTCGGAGCCGAAGATGCGCATCAGATCGTCTTCCAGCGACAGGAAGAACTTGGAGCGTCCAGGGTCGCCCTGGCGGCCGGAACGGCCGCGGAGCTGGTTGTCGATGCGCCGCGATTCATGGCGCTCGGAGCCGATGATGTAGAGGCCGCCCGGCTTGGTCACGGTCTTAGCAGGCTTGGCCCCCTTGGCCGGCTCGACCTCGACGATCTCCTCCGCCTTCAGCACGATCTCGCGGAAGCGCTCGACGTCCGCCTTGATCTGCTCGATCTTCCTGGCCTTCTCGGCTTCATCCTCGATGCCTGCGGTCTCCTGCTGGATGCGCATCTCCAGCGAGCCGCCGAGCTTGATGTCAGTGCCGCGGCCGGCCATGTTGGTTGCGATCGTGATCGCGCCGGGGACGCCGGCTTCGGCGACGATATAGGCTTCCTGCTCGTGGAAGCGCGCGTTCAACACGGCGAACAGCTTTGCCGGCTTGCCGGCACGGGCGGCCGCGTACAATTTGTCCAGCGCGCCGTGATTGCCGAAATCGATCTGCTTGTAGCCGTTCTTCTTCAGGTATTCGGCCAGCACCTCGGACTTTTCGATCGAAGCGGTACCGACCAGCACTGGCTGCAGCCGCTTGTTGGCGCGCTCGATCTCCGCCAGGATCGCCGCGTATTTCTCTTTCTGGCTGCGATAGACCTCGTCGTCCTCATCGAGGCGCGCCACCGGCAGGTTGGTCGGGATCTCCACGACCTCAAGCTTGTAGATATCGAACAACTCGTCGGCTTCGGTCGCCGCCGTGCCGGTCATGCCGGCGAGCTTTTCATACATCCGGAAGTAGTTCTGGAAGGTGATCGAGGCGAGCGTCTGGTTCTCCGGCTGCACCGTCTGATGCTCTTTGGCCTCGAGCGCCTGGTGCAGGCCTTCCGAATAGCGCCGGCCCGGCATCATGCGCCCGGTGAACTCGTCGATGATGATGACCTCGTCGTCGCGGACGATGTAGTCCTTGTCGCGGGTGAACAGCGTGTGCGCGCGCAGCGCCTGGTTGATGTGGTGCACGACGGAGACGTTCTCGACGTCGTAGAGCGACCCGCCCTTGAGCTGATCGGCGTCGCGGAGCAGCGTCTCGATCTTCTCCATGCCCGCTTCGGTCAACGTCACCGTGCGCTGCTTCTCGTCGACCTCGTAGTCGGACTTGTCGAGCTGGGGGAAGAAGGTGTCGATGGTGTTGTAGAACTCCGAGCGGTCGTCGAGCGGGCCGGAGATGATCAAGGGCGTGCGCGCCTCGTCAATCAGGATCGAGTCCACCTCGTCGACGATCGCGAAATAGTGCCCGCGCTGGACCATGTCCTCCAGGCGGTACTTCATGTTGTCGCGCAGATAGTCGAAGCCGTATTCGTTGTTGGTGCCGTAGGTGATGTCGCAGCCATAGGCCTCCTTGCGCTCGCCATCGTCGAGGCCGTGCACGATCACGCCGGTGGAAAGCCCGAGGAAGGAATAGATCTGGCCCATCCAGTCGGCGTCGCGGCGGGCGAGGTAGTCGTTGACGGTGACGACATGCACGCCCTTACCGGCGAGCGCGTTGAGGTAGACCGCGAGCGTTGCGACCAGCGTCTTGCCTTCGCCGGTCTTCATCTCGGCGATGTCGCCCTCATGCAGCACCATGCCGCCGATGAGCTGAACGTCGAAATGGCGCTGGCCCAGCGTGCGCTTGGCTGCCTCGCGGACGGTGGCGAAGGCCGGAACCAGGATGTCATCGAGCGTCTTGCCCTCGGCAAGCTCCTTGCGAAACGCCTCGGTGCGGGCTTTCAGCGCCTCGTCGGAAAGCGCGGCGACTTCCGGCTCGAGCGCATTGATGGCGTCGACGCGGGACTGGTAACTCTTCACCCGCCGGTCGTTGGCGGAGCCGAAAAACTTGCGGGCGAGCGCGCCGATCATGCCTAAATCCTGTTCTCGCGGCTAAAAGTGTTCCCGCGGTGAGGTAGTACCCGGATTGCTCATCAACTCACCGTGACGCGCAACAGCTTAAAGCCCCGACCAGAGACCGTTCGCCGAATGAGTGGGAAATAAGCAAACCTGGGTTCAACGGCCAAAAACGTCAGCAAAATAAGCGCTATCGCCATTGACACGACGCGGCAGAGATATGGCTGGGCCAAAGCCTTGTCAACGGCGCGACCGGCCTCGGAAAACCGCCGCAGAATTCATCTTTTTGCCCGACTTTCGCGTTGCCAAGGCAACCCGATTGGGCGAGTGTCCGCCCCGCTCAGTTAGCCCATCCCGAACTAGTAAGGATTTTCCATGACCACCTCGTTCCCGGTAACGAAAACCGGCTCCTGCCTCGGCTTTGCCGCCGGTGTCCTCGCGATGGTGCTGCTGGCTGGCCCGGTCCGGGCCGAAGACAAGGTGCTCGCCAAGGTCAACGGCTCCGAAATCCATCAGAGCGACGTGGCGCTGGCCGAGGAGGAACTGGGCCCAAGCCTCGCGCAGATGGATCCGGCCACCAAGGACCAGAATGTGCTGGCGTTTCTGATCGACATGAAGGTCGTCGCCAAGGCTGCCGAGGACGAGAAGATCGAGGATTCCGACGATTTCAAGAAGCGGATGGCGTTCACCAAGAACCGGCTGTTGATGGACAGCCTGCTCGCCGCCAAGGGCAAGGCGGCGACCACCGACGAGGCCATGAAGAAGGTCTATGACGAAGCCTCCAAGCAGATTGCAGGCGAGGAGGAGGTCCATGCCCGCCACATTCTGGTCGAGACCGAGGAAGAGGCCAAGGAGATCAAGGCCGAGCTCGACAAGGGCGCGGATTTCGCCGAGCTCGCCAAGAAGAAATCCAAGGATCCCGGCGCCTCCGACGGCGGCGATCTCGGCTTCTTCACCAAGGAGCAGATGGTGCCGGAATTCTCGAAAGTCGCCTTCGAGCTCAAGCCCGGCCAGATCTCCGATCCCGTGAAATCGCAGTTCGGCTGGCACATCATCAAGGTCGAGGAAAAGCGCAATCGCAAGCCGCCGGCATTCGATCAGGTGAAGTCGCAGATCGAGACGTATGTGACGCGCAAGGCGCAGGCCGACTATGTCGCCAAGCTTCGCGAGGGAGCCAAGATCGAGCGCTTTGACCAGGCCGCCAACACGCCGCCGGCCGCGGCCGGCGCCCCGGCGGATGCCGCGAAGACGCCCGACAAGACGCCCGATGCCGCCAAGGACTCCAAGATGGCGCCCCCGGCGAAGAAGTAGTTCGACTTCGCACCTGGACTTCGCTAATTTGACGGCATGCCCGGCCTTGTGCCGGGCATTCCTTTGTCGATAGGCGCTCCCATGTCCTCCTCCGTTTCCCCGCTCGCCCCCACCAACGTTCCTGACATGCCCGAGCTCGCAGGCGTCCGCCTTGCGACCGCGGAAGCCGGCATCCGCTACAAGAACCGCACCGACGTGCTGCTGGCCGTGCTGGACAAGGGCACGGCGGTGGCCGGCGTGTTCACCAAATCCAAATGCCCGTCGGCGCCGGTTGAATGGTGCCGCGCGAAACTTTCCCGCGGGACCGCGCGCGCGCTGGTGGTCAATTCCGGCAACGCCAATGCCTTCACCGGCAAGAACGGCAAGCAGTCGACCGCGCTTACCGCCCAGATCGCCGCCAAGGCGGTGGGCTGCAACCCGAACGAGGTGTTTCTCGCGTCCACCGGCGTGATCGGCGAACCGCTCGATGCTACCAAATTCGACGGCGTGCTCGGCCGGCTTTCGGAGATTGCAGCGCCCGGTGACTGGATGGGCGCGGCCAAGGCGATCATGACCACCGACACGTTTCCCAAGGTCGCCACCGCCAAGGTGAAGCTCGGCAAGGCCACCGTGACCATCAACGGGATGGCCAAAGGCGCCGGCATGATCGCGCCCGACATGGCGACCATGCTGTCTTTCGTGTTCACCGATGCCCCGATCGCGCCTGCCGCGCTGCAATCGCTGCTCAAGAGCGGCGTCGAGGACACCTTCAACGCCGTCACCATCGACGGCGACACGTCGACCTCGGATACGCTGCTCGCCTTCGCGACGGGGGCAGCCGTCGCAAACGGCGCGCCGAAGATCAGCCGCGCCAGCGATCCCAGGCTGAAAGCCTTCACCAAGGCGCTGCATGGCGTGCTCGCCGACCTCTCCGAGCAGGTCGCACGCGACGGCGAGGGCGCGCGCAAGCTCGTCGAGATCATAGTCGAAGGCGCCACGACGAAAGCGTCCGCGCGCAGAATTGCGATGAGCGTGGCGAACTCGCCGCTGGTGAAGACCGCGATCGCCGGCGAGGACGCCAATTGGGGCCGGGTGGTGATGGCGGTCGGCAAGGCCGGCGAGCCTGCCAACCGCGACAAGCTGTCGATCGCCTTCAACGGCATCCGCGTCGCCAAGAGCGGTGCACGCGACCCCTCCTACAACGAGGCCGAGGTCTCGGAGGCGATGAAGAACCCAAAGATCCAGATCAAAATCGGCCTCGGGCTCGGCAAGGGCCGCGACCGCGTGCTGACCTGCGACCTCACCAAGGAATATGTCGCGATCAACGGCGATTATCGGTCGTGAGCGCTTGATCCGAAAAATCGCGCCGTAGATTTCGCTCTCGTCATGGCCGGGCTTGTCCCGGCCATCCACGTCTTGCTTGCATGCGGCACCACAGACGTGGATGCCCGGCACAAGGCCGGGCATGACGAGCTTAAACACTAAGGCCGAGATGCCGCTGCCGGCATCCTAATTCGTCAGGTGCGCGGTGATCAGCGCGTGGTTGAACATCGCCTGCAGGGAATCGTTGATCTCCTGCGGCGTGCTCGCGGTGTAGAAGTAGCTGCCCGACGAGTCCGGCGGAGAGGCGCAGGCTGACAGGCTCCCCGGAATGTTCGGGATATTGTTGTTGGCGTAGTCGTCCTCGTCATTGGCGAACGAGGCGTTCACCGGATTGATTTTCACGTAGGGAACATAGAGCACGGAAATCTTGATGCCGCGGTTCTTGAGCGGCGTGCATACCGTGGTCGGATCGATCGTGGTCGCGTGATTGCTGCCGGACCAGCTGCCGTTGGGAACGCCCTTGACCTGCGGATCCTCCGCGCCGTCGGTGATGAGGAAGACGTAAGGCAGCGTGTTGGTCGAGGTCGAGCCGTCGCCTACGTTCGTGATGATCGTGTTGATGCTGCTCAATCCGTTGTCGATATGTGTGCCACCGGAGCCGAGGTTGGCATTGGTGTTGGTGTCAAGCAGCGTGGCGAGGTTGGCGGCAGCGTAGTTGATCGTGCCGGGCGTGCTCTGCGAGCCATTGATGCTGTAAGTCAGCGGGAAATACTGGTAGAGATATCTGATGAACGGATAGAGGCCGATCCGGAACTGGTTCGTAATGACCTCCTTCTGGTTGGCCAGGGCGAACATCTGGTTCACGGCGTAACCCACCGCGTCGAGACGGAGCTGGATACAGGCGTCGGTGCCGTCGGTGGGACAGGATGTCACTGCGGCCAGGCCTGCGCCGCCTGATGACTTGGGAGCGGTGAGCGAGCCCGGCAAGCCGGAGACAATCGAGCTTGGCAGCTGCTGGTACTTATTGTTGGCGGGATTCTTCCAGGGATATGTTCCCTGCGGACTTTGATTGATCAGGGTAGACTGGTAGCCGGACTGGCTGACGCGCGAGATCGCATAGCCCAGGCAGTAGTTGTTGGTCGGATATCCCTGCGTGCCGGAATTGGTGCAGGCGCTGTTCTGCGGCGCAAAATGGCAGGCGAGCGTGCAGCCGGTCGGATACTGCCGATAGTTATCGGGATTGACGTTCTGCATCCGCACAGCTTCCGCCGGCGTCGACGGCAGGCCCATCGATCCCGAGACATCCAGCGTCAGATAGAAATCGAGATAGAGCGGCAGCGTGGCGGTGGCGGCCGAGCTGCCGGTGACGGTCATCTCCGAGAAGCCGGCGAGATTCATGAACGTGGTCGGCACCTGGGCCGAGAACGTCACATTCGCCTGGAGATTCACGCCGGTCTTGGTGACAGTCGGGGTCACGGTCAGGTTGGTGAAGCCGGTGATCGTGTTCATGATGCCGTTGAAGACGTTGTTGGCGTCCGTTACGCCGGCCGGCACCGAGCCGTCCGACTGCATCTGCGTTGCCGCCAGATAGCCCGCCCCGTTTTCCGAGACCGCGGCAACGGCTGCTGCGTCTGCCGCCGACTGCAGCTTGGCCTTCATCCGCGTCGCAAGCGAATAGTCGACGCCGGCCCCGACCGCGACCAGGAGCGGCACCGAGCAGATGCCGAAGGTGAGGGCGATGTTGCCGCGGGAATCGCGGGCAAAGCTTTCGATCATGCGAAGAAGCGCGCGCATCATGGGACGGGGGCCTGTACCGTGTTGAGACCCCGCAACCTAGACACCCTCGATTAAATATGGCTTATGCCGACCATAGAAACGCGGGACGAAGTTGGTTAATGAAGCCTTACCTGCGGGACCCTCTCGCCGCCACTCCCGCAGAGAAAGCCCCCGTCGTCAAAAGCCGCCTCGCATGGCTGAATTCAAACTCACCCTCGTCGCTGCCTGCGCGCTCGTCGATGCCGACAAGCGCGTCCTGATTGCGCAGCGGCCGGAAGGCAAATCGATGGCGGGCCTGTGGGAGTTTCCCGGCGGCAAGGTCGAGCCCGGCGAGCGGCCAGAGACGACGTTGATCCGCGAGCTGCATGAGGAGGTCGGCATCACCGTGAGCGAGCCGTGCCTCGCGCCGCTCACCTTTGCAAGCCATGCCTATGAGACCTTTCACCTCTTGATGCCCCTCTACATCTGCCGGCGTTGGGAAGGCTTCGTGGTCGCGCGCGAGGGCCAGAAGCTGGCCTGGGTGCGCGCCAACAAATTGCGCGACTATCCGATGCCTCCCGCGGACATTCCGCTGATCCCGCATCTGGAGGAGTTGTTGCTGTGAGGTGCGACATTTTCCCTAGTCATGCGCGGGCTTGACCCGCGCATCCACGTCTTCCTTGCACCGTCATTCCGGGATGGTCCGAAGGACCAGACCCGGAATCTCCAGATTCCGGGTTCGATGCTTCGCATCGCCCCGGAATGACGGTGCAAACGTTGATCGCCGGGACAAGTACAGTTTAAGTCTTCCTCCCCCGTCTCACCGCCTCCTCCAGACTCGCCGTCGCCGAGCCCGGCCGCAACGGCTTCGGCTGGCTCTCGTGCTGCGCCCAGCCGGACAGCCAGATCACATCGAAGGTGGCGCGGATGCGGCCGTCGGGATCGGCAAAGCGCTCGGCGTAGACCTCGGCCATCCGCAGCATGGTGGCGCGCCGCGTCGGCGCGCGCCGCCGCTCGACCAGGATGTTGGTCGCGGCCATGCGACGCAGATCGGCCATCAGCGCGAAGGCGTTATCGTAGCGCACGACGATGCGGTCGACATCGGTGACGGGCAGCGCGAGCCCGGCGCGCTGCAAGAGGCCGCCGATGTCGCGCAAATCCGCAAACGGCGCGACGCGCGGCGACACCCCGCCTTCGCATTCCGCCTCCGCCGCGGCGAAGGACTGCCTGAGCTCAGTCAGCGTATCGCCGCCAAACATCGCCGCAAGCAACAGCCCGTCAGGCCGCAGCGCGCGCCGAATCTGCGCCAGCACGCCCGGCAGATCATTGACGAATTGAAAGGCGAGCGCAGAGACGACGAGATCGAGCGCTTCCGCTTTCAGCGGCAACGTTTCGGTATCGGACGCAAGCGCGATTTGCTCCACCGACTTGAAATGATCGGGCAGCCGCAAGCCGCCGGGCGACCAGATGTCGGCGACATCGGCAAAATTCCGCGTCACCGCCTGCAGGCGGTCGCCAAGATCCTCGGCGACGCGCTCGAAGAGGAAGGTGACCGGTCCGAGCTTTCGCGCGCGATCCAGCCGCTTTCGCAGCAAGGCGCGGTCGAACAGAACGGGCGCGGCGGATGGATTTGGGGCCATGCCGGTAGATACGGTGGCACGGGGTCTCTGGCAATCGCGCCCTCACCGCGTTAGCCTGCATTGCATGGACGTCGAAATCGCCCCTCCCCGCTCGATTGGCAGGCACGCGCGCGCGGCGCTCGCCGCCTGTCGCGGCGCGTGGGCGCACGCCGCCAAATTCGTGCTCGACATTGCGCTGCCGACGCTCTGCGTGGCCTGCCGCGAGCCGGTCGAAGGCGAAGGCGTCTGCGCCGGATGCTGGTCGAAACTGTCGTTCATCGAGCGGCCCTACTGCCCGCGGCTTGGCATTCCCTTTGTCTACGATCCAGGCCCCGACCTGTTGTCGATGGAGGCGATCGCCAATCCGCCGGCCTATAGTCGAGCCCGCGCCGCGGTGCGCTATGACGACGTCGCGCGCACGCTGGTGCATGCGATGAAATACCAGGACCGCACCGACCTCGCGCCCGCCATGGGCCGCTGGATGGCGCGTGCCGGCCGCGAGCTGCTCGACGGCGCCGACATGCTCATTCCGGTGCCCCTGCACTGGCGCCGCGCCTGGCACCGCCGCTACAATCAGTCGGGCGCGCTGGGCCGGGCGATCGAGCGGGTGAGCGGCGTGAAGCTGCGCGGCGATCTGTTGCAGCGCATTCGGAAGACCGAGCAGCAGGTCGGATTGTCGCGACCACAGCGGGCCAGCAATGTGCAGGGCGCATTCAAGGTACCCGCCGACCGGCAGTCCGAGGTTGCCGGCCGGAAGGTGATTTTGATCGACGATGTGCTGACCTCAGGCGCCACCGTGGATGCCTGCGCCCGGGCGCTTCTGCGCGCCAAGGCAGCGCAGGTCGACGTGCTGGTGTTCGCCCGGGTTGTCGATAGCCCCAAAGCTCCCATATAATTGGCGTTCATTTGAAAGAAACTTGAGCGCCAGATGACTGCTGCGATCGAAATCTTCACCCGCCCGGGCTGCGGCTATTGCAGCGCGGCCAAATCGCTTTTGAATCGCAAGAAAGCCACGTTCACCGAGTACGACGCAGGACGGGACCCGACCGTGCGCCAGGAGATGTACGACCGTGCCGGCGCCGGCTCGACCTTTCCGCAGATTTTCATTGGCAAGACCCATGTCGGCGGCTGCGACGAACTCTATGCGCTCGACCGCGAAGGCAAGCTCGATGCGCTGCTGGCCGGCGAGAAGGCGTGATGAGCGAGGATAACACCTTCACTGCCGCGATGGTGCAGATGCGCACCAGCCTCTTACCCGAGCCAAGCCTCGAGCAGGGCATCAAACTGATTCGCGAGGCGGTCAAGCAAGGCGCCGACTATGTGCTCACGCCCGAAGTGAGCAACATGATGCAGTTGAATCGCAAGGCGCTGTTCGAGCATCTGGCGACCGAAGAGGACGACCTTTCGCTCAAGACCTATCGCGAGCTCGCCAAGGAACTGAAGATCCATCTGCATATCGGCTCGCTGGCGCTGCGCTTCTCGCCGGAGAAAGCCGTCAACCGCTCGTTCCTGATCGCGCCCGACGGCATGATCCTCGCCTGCTACGACAAGATCCACATGTTCGATATCGATCTGCCGGGCGGCGAGAGCTATCGTGAATCCGCCAACTACCAGCCGGGCGAGACTGCGGTCATCTCCGACCTGCCCTGGGGCCGCATCGGGCTCACCATCTGCTACGACCTGCGCTTCCCCGCGCTCTACCGTGCGCTGGCTGAAGCCGGCGCCTCGTTCCTGACCGTGCCGTCCGCGTTCACCCGCAAGACCGGCGAAGCGCATTGGCATGTGCTGCTCCGCTCGCGCGCCATCGAGACCGGCTGCTTCGTCTTCGCCGCAGCCCAAGCCGGGCTGCATGAGAACAAGCGCGAGACCTTTGGCCACTCGCTGATCGTGGCGCCCTGGGGCGAGATTTTGGCCGAAGGCGGCGTCGAGCCCGGCGTATTCCTCGCCAGGATCGATCCGTCCAAGGTCGAGACTGCGCGCAAAGCCGTGCCGTCGCTGCAACATGGCCGCCGCTTCTCGGTCGCCGATCCGAAGGCCGGCCCGGAACATCTGCATCTGGTGCGGGGATCGGCATGATCCGATACGCGCTCCACTGCGAGCACGACCACGCCTTCGAAAGCTGGTTCCAGGACTCTTCGGCTTACGAACAGCAGATCAAGCGCAAGCTTGTGAGCTGCCCGGTTTGCAGCTCGGTCAAGATCGAGAAGGCGATCATGGCCCCGCGCATCGTGAGCAAGAAGGGCCGCGAGCGCGTCGCCGAGCCTACGCCGCCCGCGCCGGCTGTTGCCGAGACGCCCGCGACCAGCACGACGCCGCTGATGATGGCGCAGGAGCGCGAGCTGCGCGCCAAGCTGAAGGAATTGCGCGACCACATCGTAAAGAACGCCGACAATGTCGGTGAGCGCTTCGCCAACGAGGCCCGCAAGATGCATTACGGGGAGATCGAGCACCGCCCGATCTATGGCGAGGCCTCCCCCGAGGAAGCCAAGTCGCTGATCGAGGAAGGCGTCGAGGTGTCACCGCTGCCGGTGCTGCCGGAAGACCGCAATTGACATCGTCATGGCAGCTCTGGGCCATTCTCTCTGCCGTGTTCGCAGCGCTGACGGCGATCTTTGCCAAGGTCGGCGTCGAAGGCATCAACTCCGACCTCGCGACGCTGATCCGCACCGTGATCGTGCTGATCACGCTCACCCTGATCCTGTTCGCCACCGGACAGTTCAGCCATCCCGGGCCGATCTCCGCCAAAAGCTGGCTGTTCTTGCTGCTCTCGGGGCTCGGCACCGGCGCGTCCTGGCTCTGCTATTTCCGCGCGCTGAAGCTTGGTCCCGCCACGCTGGTCGCGCCGATCGATAAATTGAGCGTGGTGCTGGTGGCGCTGTTCGGCGTCGCCTTTCTCGGCGAACGTCCCTCGCTCAACGGCTGGCTCGGAATTGCGCTGATCTCAGCCGGCGCGGTGCTGATCGCGGTCAAGAGCTAGCCTGGCCGATCGTCCCTATTCGATCACCTCATCGGCTGCCGCAAGCAGCGCGGCGGGCACGTTAATGCCTAGCGCCTTGGCGGTGTTGCGGTTGATCACCAATTCATACTTGGTCGGCGCCTGCACCGGCAGATCGGCCGGCTTTTCGCCCTTGAGAATGCGGTCGACATAGCCGGCCGCGCTGCGATATTGATCAAGAGTGTCGGGCCCGTAACAAAACAGACCGCCCGCCTTGACATAAAAACCGTAGGGATAGATCGCGGGCAGCCGGTGCCGGGCGGCGAGACGGATGATCAGGTCTCGATGAACCGATCCCGGCGCCGAGGACGTGATCAGCAGCGCTGCGTTCTGAAGCCGCGCGGCTTTGTTCACGCCGCTTTCCAGCGCGTCGGCGTCACGGATGTTGACCACGCTTAGCTCCAGGGCAAGCACTGGAGCCACCGACTGCATCGCTGCCCATTGACCTATTCCTGCGGGATCGAAGGGATCGCGCAGAACCGCTACGTGTGTCGTCGCGGGTGCCATCTGCTTGAGCAGCTCCAGCCATTTGGCCGTGATGCCGAACTCGATTTGAGTAAATCCGGTGGCGTTGCCGCCGGGATGGGACAGGCTTTCAACGACGCCGAGACCCACCGGATCGATGGTTTGCGCGAACACCAGGGGGATGTCGCGGCTCGCCCGCTGCAACGGCAGGATCGAAACGCCCGACGTTGCCAGCACGACGTCGGGCTTCAGGGCGATGAGGTCGGCCGCATCGGCTCGAAGCTTGTCGGCATCGCCATTGCTCCAGCGATAGTCGATCTGCAGATTGCGTCCAACGACCCAGCCGCGTCGCTGCAGCCCCTGCACAAAAGCGTCATTCCGGCTGCGGCCTTCGGCGTCGTCCTCGCCGAGGTTGGAGAGCACGCCGATGCGCCGCATCGTCTCTTGCGCGTATGCGGCAAAAGACCATGAGGCCGTCATGCCTCCGAGCAGGCCTATGAACTCCCGCCGCCTCATCCGATCCCCGCACTAAGGGACGGTCATCGTAGCCGTTAAACTCCGCTTGCAGAAGTGGGACAGATGGCGCCCGAAGCCGGTCCCTCTCGCTAAGCGGCGACCAAGAGCGCCACGCCGATCACGATCAGCACGATGCCGGAGATCTCGCGAGCCGAGACCGGCTGCTTGAACGAGTAGTAGGCGACGCCTTGCGCGAACAGCACCTCGACCAGCGCCAGCGTGCGGACATTGGCCGCGGCGGTGAGCGCAAACGCCAGGAACCAGAATTGGGAGGCGAACGCGCCTACGAAGCCCGCGAGCATCGACGGCCGCCACAGGCCGAGGATCTTGTTCAGAACGTCGGGCGCACGCCACAAAAGGTAGATCGTGAGCACCACGGTCTGCACGAACAGGCCACACACCAGCGTGTAGGAGGCGGCGGTGACGAAGCTGACGCCGTGTACCGTGATGATGGCGCCACGATAGCCGACCGCCGACAGCGCGAAGGCCGCCGCAGCCACAAGGCCAACCACTGTCGGCTTCAACTCGGCAAAGCTCTTCTCGCCACCAGGTCTGAGCGCGGTGATGACGACGCCGGCGGTCGCGATCAGGATCGCGATCACCTTCCATGCTGTGAGATGGTCGCCGAGAAAGACAAAGCCGAAGATCGCGGTCTGGATCGCCTCGGTCTTGAGATACGCGGTCGTCACCACGAAGGAGCGGTCGTTCATCGCGACCAGCATCATGCCGGTGCCGACAATCTGGCTCAGCGCGCCGAGCAACAGCCACGGCCAGAACGTCGCGGCCGGCCACGGCACGTGATCGCCGGAGAAGATCAGCACGCTCGCGAAGAACACGATCGAGAACGGAAAGCCGAACAGGAAGCGGATATTGGTCGCGCCCCAGGTTCCGAGCGGCCCCGTCAACGAACGCTGCATCGCATTGCGCGCGACCTGACCGAGCGCGGCAACGATCGTGAAGGGAATCCAGAGCGAGGCGACCGACAGCATGCGATGACCGGGGTGAAAAGGGGTCGCCACCGTGCCGGGCGCGGCTCGCGCGGTCAACCGGCTGGATTGCATGCAGCTAGCACAAATTCAGTGTCGTCCCGGCGAACGCGTGCGAAAGCAGGGACCCGTAACCCCAGGGAGCAGTTTTGGCGAAGAACATCGCTACGACCGGCCTGCCCAATTCAGGGATCGCCCGGTATGGGTCCCTGCTTCGCGGGGACGACGGCGAGTCCGTCACGTCATCTCCTCGGCGATCACCATGTAGTTCACGTCGGTGTCGGAGGAGAGGCTCCATTTGTCGGTGAAGGGGCTGTAGACCACGCCAGTCTGCTCGGTGATGATAAGGCGGTTGTCGAGCAGGTATTTGGCGAGCTCGTCGGGGGTGATGAATTTCTCCCATCGATGGGTGCCGCGCGGCAGCCAGCGCAAGATGTATTCCGCGCCGACGATGGCGAGCGCAAAGCTCTTCCAGGTACGGCTCAAGGTCGACACCACCATCAGCCCGCCGGGCTTGAGCATCGCCGCGCAGCGGGAGAGGAAAAGCGCGACATCGCTGACATGCTCGACCACCTCCATCGCCAGCACGACGTCAAAACGCTCGCGCACGTCCATCTCTTCCACGGTGGTGCAGCGGTAGTCGATGGACAGATGCCCCTTGTCGGCGTGCAGCCTGGCGGCGGCGATGTTGGAGGCCGAAGCGTCGACACCGATCACCTGCGCGCCGAGCCGCGTCAGCGGCTCGCACAGAAGCCCCGCGCCGCAGCCGATGTCGAGGATGCGCAGGCCCGAGAGGCAATTCAGGCTCTTGACGTTGCGCTCGAACTTGCGCGCCGCCGCGTCGCGGATATAGGTCAACCGCAGCGGATTGATCTTGTGCAGCGGCGCCATCCTGCCGTTCGGGTCCCACCACTCTGCCGACAGTTTGGAGAATTTCGCGATCTCGCTCGCGTCGACGGTCGTGCTGGAAGCGTTGGATTGCGCGGCCATGGCAGGCATCCTATCGCGTGGTGATGGCGCTGCGGAACGCCAGCGGGGATGCGATGGTGGAGATGGTCTCCCGGCCCTCACCGACGCCCATGATCGTGACGTCGCCATAATTAAGCAGGCGTCCCAGAATGCTCTGATTGACGTCGACGCTCTCGACCTTGTCCAGCGCCATCTCGAAGGTGCGGCGCTTGATGAAACCGGTCTTGTGCACGACGCGCATGTTGGTGACGTCGGTCTCGGTGGTCCAGCGATGGAACCAGGCCTTGATGGTCAGATAAAGCGCGATCAGCGCCACGACCGCGGCCGCCGCGAGGCACGCGAGAACGAGGGCCGGCACCGCCGCGGCCAGTCCAGAGACAATGAGAAGGATCAGCGCCACGATCCAGGCGCCGATCGCCGGCAGGTAGAAGATCCAGTGCGCGTTGGTCGAATACAGCACCTTTTCGCCGGGCTGCAGGATTTCGTCGATATAACGCGCCATCTCCTACCCTTAACTCAACCCCACTGGACCCGCCCAGCGCGGAACCGGCTTGCGGCGGGCCGCGCCGCTATGTATACGCGCGTTTCGGCCCGCGCGCCTCAGCTTTTGAGCAGTCGGGTATACTTATCCCTAGTGGACCACTGGAGAAAAAAGCGCGTCGTCATGGGCCGCCTCGTGATGAAATTCGGCGGCACATCCGTCGCCAATATCGACCGTATCCGCAACGTCGCGCGCCATGTGAAGCGCGAGGTCGATGCCGGCCACGAGGTCGCCGTCGTGGTCTCGGCGATGGCCGGCAAGACCAACGAGCTGGTGGCCTGGTGCACCGAGGCGTCTCCGATGCATGATGCGCGCGAATATGACGCTGTGGTCGCCTCCGGCGAACAGGTCACCTCCGGCCTGCTTGCCATCGTGCTGCAGGGCATGGGCATCCAGGCGCGCTCCTGGCAGGGCTGGCAGATTCCGATCAAGACCTCTGACGCGCATGCCTCCGCGCGGATTCTCGACATCGACGGCAGCGAGATCATCAGCCGCTTCAAGGATCGCAAGGAGGTCGCCGTCATCGCCGGTTTCCAGGGTCTCAATCCGCAGACTGGCCGCATCACCACGCTCGGCCGCGGCGGCTCGGACACCTCGGCGGTCGCGGTCGCCGCCGCCGTCAAGGCCGACCGTTGCGATATCTACACCGACGTCGATGGCGTCTATACGACGGACCCGCGCGTGGTGCCGAAGGCGCGCCGGCTCGACAGGATCGCCTTTGAGGATATGCTGGAGCTGGCTTCCCAGGGCGCCAAGGTGCTGCAGGTGCGCTCGGTGGAATTGGGCATGGTGCACAACATGCCGATCTTCGTGCGCTCCAGCTTCGACAAGCCCGAGGATATCGACCCGTACGCCAACCAGCCGCCGGGCACGCTGATCTGCAGCGAGGAGGAGATCATGGAAAGCCACGTCGTTACCGGCATAGCCTTCTCCAGGGACGAAGCGCAGATTTCGATACGCCAGGTCCAGGACAAGCCCGGCGTTGCCGCCTCGATCTTCGGCCCACTCGCCGAAGCCAACATCAATGTCGACATGATCGTCCAGAACGTTTCCGAGGACGGCAAGACCACCGACCTCACGTTCACGGTACCGGCCGCCGACTATACGCGCGCCAAGGAGACCATTACTGCTGCAAGGGCGAAAATCGGCTTCGCCCGGCTCGACACCGCGACCGACGTCTCGAAGGTTTCCGTGATCGGCAGCGGCATGCGTTCGCATGCGGGCGTCGCTGCGCAAGCGTTCGCTGCGCTCGCGGCGCGCAACATCAATATCCGCGCGATCACGACCTCCGAGATCAAGTTTTCGGTGTTGATCGACGCTGCCTACACGGAACTGGCGGTGCGGACGCTACACACGCTCTACGGACTCGACCAGACGTAGAAATTTTTTCCCGGGGGCACCACACCGTGTTCCCGATTCCGGATTTCACGCGCTTCGCTGGCGCAGCAATTTCGCTGGTGGCAACACGTCCTGCTGGCAGGCGTTTTGCTTGGCAAAACAAGCCTCAATTCGCTATACGGCGGACAGGAAGGGCGACCGCAAAGTGTGCCACGGTTGCCTCTCCTGATTCGGCCCGCATGATCGGCATTGCGGCGGCGCCGAATGTATAAAATTTGGTGTTTTTCCGGTTCTTAACGCCTGCTCGCGGCCGCCCGCCGGGCTGGCTTCGAGGGAGGGGGATTTAAGCTCATGCGAAGCGCGTCGGGAGGCCCCCGCGTCCTGTTGAGACGGCTTCGCGAAACCATGGCGGAGCAGGTCTCGGCCCAGGAGCGGCTGGACAAGATCGTGGTCCTGATCGCGGCCAACATGGTGGCCGAGGTGTGCTCCTGCTATGTGCTGCGCATCGACAACACGCTCGAGCTCTACGCCACCGAAGGCCTCAACCGCGACGCCGTGCACCGCACCGTGCTGAGCGCCCATGAGGGCCTGGTCGGTCTCGTCGCCAGCGAGGCGACGCCCCTCAACCTCTCCGACGCACAGAGCCACCCGGCGTTCTCCTACCGGCCGGAGACCGGTGAAGAAATCTATCACTCCTTCCTCGGCGTGCCGATCCTGCGCGCCGGCAACACGCTCGGCGTGCTGGTGGTGCAGAACCGCGCCAAGCGCACCTATGTCGAGGAAGAGCTCGAGGCGCTGCAGACCACCGCGATGGTCCTGGCGGAGTTGATCGCCTCGGGTGAACTGACCTCGCTGGCGCAGCCCGGCGCCGAGCCTGCGGCGCGGCATTCCATGCACAAGACAGGCGCGATCCTGTCCGACGGCATCGCGCTCGGCCACGTCGTGCTGCACGAGCCGCGCGTCGTCATCAAGGACTACATCGCCGAGGACCTGCCAAAGGAATTGAAGCGGCTCGAGACCGCACTCGCCAAATTGCGCTCCGACCTCGATCGCATGCTGGAGCGCGGCGACGTCGCCGACGGCGGCGAGCACCGCGACGTGCTGGAAGCCTACCGGATGTTCGCCAACGACCAGGGCTGGTCGCATAAGCTGCATGAGGCGGTCGCGACCGGCCTCACAGCCGAAGCTGCAGTCGAGCGCGTGCAATCGGACACCCGCGCGCGCATGCTGCGCTCGACCGACCCATATTTGCGCGAACGCCTGCACGATCTCGAAGATCTCGGCTTTCGCCTGATGCGGCAACTCGTCGGCCAGGATCACGCGCCGGCGCGCGAACATCTGCCCGATAACGCAATCCTGATCGCGCGCGCGATGGGGCCAGCGGCGCTGCTCGATTATGACCGCAAGCGCCTGCGCGGCCTGGTGCTCGAGGAAGGCACAGCCAATTCCCACGTCTCGATCGTGGCGCGCGCGCTTGGCATCCCCGCGGTCGGCGAAGTGCCCAACGCGCCGGGTATCGCCGATCCCGGCGACGCCATCATCGTCGACGGCACTTCAGGCGAGATCTATGTGCGCCCCTCGCAGGAGATCGAGTCCGCCTACGCCGAGCGCGTCCGCTTTCGCGCGCGACGTCAGGCGCAGTATCTCGCGTTGCGCGAAAAGGCCTGCGTCACCAAGGACGGGCAGAAGGTCGAATTGATGATCAACGCAGGTTTGACCATCGACCTGCCGCATATCGACGACACCGGCAGCTCCGGCATCGGCCTGTTCCGCACCGAGCTGCAATTCATGGTCTCTCCGAGCCTGCCGCGCTCCAGCGACCAGCTCGCGCTCTACCGCACGGTGCTGGATGCCGCGGGGCCAAAACCCGTCACCTTCCGCACGCTCGACATCGGCGGCGACAAGGCGCTGCCCTATATGGAGACGGTCATCGAGGAAAATCCCGCGCTCGGCTGGAGGGCGATCCGACTCGGGCTCGATCGTCCGGGCCTGTTGCGCGGCCAGATTCGCGCGCTGCTGCGGGCCGGCGGCGGCCGGGCGCTCCGCATCATGTTCCCGATGATCTCGGATGTCGCCGAGTTCGACGCCGCCAAGGCCATCGTCGAGCGCGAGCTGACGTATCTGCGCCAGCACGGCCATGCACTACCGGAGCGGATCGACGTCGGCACCATGGTGGAAGTGCCCGCCCTGCTCTACCAGATGGACGAGCTGCTCAAGCGGGTCGACTTCGTCTCAGTCGGCTCCAATGACCTGTTCCAGTTCCTGTTCGCGGTCGATCGCGGTAATTCCAAGGTGTCCGACCGCTTCGACACACTGTCGGCGCCGATCCTGCGCGCATTGCGCGACGTCGTGCGAAAGGCAAATGCTGCGAATAAATACGCCTCGCTGTGTGGCGAGATGGCGTCCAAGCCGATCGAGGCGCTGGCGTTGATCGCGATCGGCTATCGTTCGCTGTCGCTGTCGGCGACCGCGCATGGCCCGGTGAAGGCCCTGATCCTCGATCTCGATGCCGGCAAGGCCGAGGCGATGATCACGCCGCTCCTGGACGCTCCGGCCGGCAGCGTCTCGATCCGGCAGAAGCTCACGGAGTTTGCGCAAGCCGAGGGGCTGGCGTTGTAGCGAGGCCGTTGTCGAACGCCTCCCCGCTCCCCATCTCGCTGTTTTGGACTGACAGATGTCGATGCTACCCGAAACCAAGCTGGACGTACTCCTGGCGCATCATGCGTCGCTGGAAGCACAGACTCTCGGCCAGCTTTCCTCCGACAAATATGTCCAGATCACGCGCGAGCTCGCCGAGCTCAATCCGCTGATCGATGCGGTAAAGGCCTATCGTTCCACGGTCAGGGAGCTCACCGACGCCGAAGCGCTGATTGCCGATCCTGCAACCGATGCCGACATGCGCGGCATGGCGGAAGCGGAGCTGGCAACCTTGCAAGCGCGCCGCGGCGAGCTCGAGCAGAAGATCCGCCTTGCGCTGCTGCCGAAAGACGCCATGGACGACCGTAACGTGGTGCTGGAAATCCGCGCCGGCACCGGCGGCGACGAAGCTTCCCTGTTCGCCGGCGATCTGTTCCGGATGTATGAGCGCTTCGCTGGTCTGCAGGGCTGGAAGGTCGAGGTGATCTCGGCGAGCGAAGGCACGGTCGGCGGCTACAAGGAAATCATCGCCGAGGTGCAGGGCCGCGGCGCTTTCTCGAAACTCAAGTTCGAATCCGGCGTGCACCGGGTGCAGCGCGTGCCCGACACGGAGACGCAGGGGCGCATTCACACGTCCGCCGCCACCGTTGCCGTGCTGCCCGAGGTCGAAGACGTCGACGTCGACATCAAGAACGAGGATCTGCGCATCGAGACCATGCGCGCGCAAGGCGCGGGCGGCCAGCACGTCAACAAGACGGAATCGGCGATCCGCATCACCCATATCCCGACCGGCATCGTGGTCATGATGCAGGACAGCCGCTCGCAGCACAAGAACCGAGCCTCGGCCATGAACATCCTGCGCTCGCGCATCTATGACGCCGAGCGGCAGCGCCAGGACGCGGCGCGCTCGGCCGACCGCAAGGAGAAGGTCGGCTCCGGCGATCGAAGCGAGCGCATCCGCACCTATAATTTCCCGCAAGGCCGCGTCACCGACCATCGCATCAATCTGACGCTCTACAAATTGCCGCAGGTCATCTCGGGCGAGGCGCTTGGCGAATTGATCGACGCGCTGACCACCGAGCATCAGGCAGCACAGCTCGCCGCCCAGGGCGCGGCGGCGTGAGCGCACGCGTCCCTTTCGTCGGACAAAGGATCGAGGACGCGCGCCGCGCACTCGCCGCGCGCTTCAAGCTTGCGGCCATCGAGTCGGCCGAGCTCGACGCGCGCACGCTGATGTGTGCCGCGCTCGACCTCGATCTGACCGGGTTGATCGCCTCCGCGGCGCGCGGCCTCACCGGGACGGAGGTCGATCGAGTGTGGGATTTTGCGGTCCGCCGGCTTTCCGGCGAGCCGGTCGCGCGCATCGTCGGAGCGAAGGAATTTTGGGGACTGCCCCTGAAACTCTCCGCCGCCACGCTGGTGCCGCGGCCGGACACCGAGACCGTGGTTGAGCTGGCGCTTCAGATCATTCGCGCCTTGCCGAGACCGGCGATGCGAATCGCCGACATCGGGACCGGCACCGGCGCAATCCTGCTCGCGCTGCTCTCCGAGCTGCCCGATGCCTTTGGCGTCGGCACCGATATCAGCGAGGAAGCGCTCGCGACCGCGCGGCGCAACGCGACCGATCTCGGGCTCGCCGCGCGCGCAGCCTTTGTCGCTACCGACTACGCCGCAGCACTCTCCGGTCCCTTCGATCTGATGATTTCCAATCCGCCCTATATCCGCTCTGCGGATATTGCCGGTCTCGCCGTCGAGGTGCGCGACCACGACCCGCACAGGGCGCTGGATGGCGGTGCAGACGGGCTTGATGCCTATCGCGCTCTGATCCCACAGGCGGCTGCCCGGCTCGCTCCTGGCGCCGCCCTGGTTGTGGAGGGCGGACAGGGCCAAAACGGCCCCATCGAAGCTTTGATGGCGGCGGCGGGATTAGTCGTCCAGAGCCCCGCTAAAGCTGACCTGGCGGGCATTCCCCGGGCGATTGCGGGGCTTAAAATGCCCAGATAAAGGCGGAAAAAACCTCTTGGAATATTGTCCGGGAACGACTACGTTCCGGATACAACATCGGCGCAGGCCCCGTAGGCGCTACGGGTGAAAAGCCTTACTTCTCAAGCGAGAGCCGCGCCGGTTAATGGTTCCAAACGCAGGTCCAGTCGAGCGCGGAAGCCAATTGAGCGCCGCGCCACTCGCGACCGCAGAAGCGAACGAAAGCCTGTTGCGCTTGAACACTTACGCAAGAGAACTGGGCTTGTTTTGGCAGGCTAAATGAAGGGTTCGCCGGTGAAGAATGCCGGCGGGTGGGGAACGCGTCTTTGCTGAACGCGACGGTCAACGAAATCGGCATGGTTTTGAGCTGCATCGCGGTGTGGCGCGTTGATTGCGCGCGACCGGTCGAGCGCGGCTAGTTGCTAGCGTCAATGGTCTTACTCAGGGCTGGAATAAAGGCAGGACATGAGAAACGGTCAGAACAACAAGCGGATGCGCAACCGGAACAACAACAATAACAACAACCGGCGCGGGCAAAATCCAATGACCCGGGTGTTCGAATCGAACGGACCCGACATCAAGATCCGCGGCACGGCCTCTCACATCGCCGAGAAATATCTGCAGCTCGCCCGCGACGCGCGCTCGTCCGGCGACCCGGTGGCGGCGGAAAACTACTATCAGCATGCCGAGCACTATTTCCGCCTGATCGCCGCCGCCCAGGAGCAGTTCCGCCAGAATCAGCCACAGCCGCGCCCCGACGAGGTCGCGAGCAGCGAGGACGGCGACGACGAAGGCGACAATTATTCGAGCTTCGGCCAGGAGCCTGGTTTCGTTCCGGCGCAGCAGCAGCCCTATATGCGCGACAATCGCGACAACAGCGGGCGCGATCACCAACGTGACAACCAGCAGCCCTATCAGCGCGACCAGCAGCAACCGCGCGAGCATCGCCCACAGCCGCAATATGCGCCGCAGCCACAATCGCAGCCGGCGATGTCGGACAATGGCGGCGTCGATCGCCTGCCCTCCTTCATCACCGGTCCGCAACCGCAGATCAATGGCGGCCAAGGCTATGAGAGCAAAGGCGGCTACGAGGGCAACAACAGCGGCGAACGTTTCCCGCGCCGTCGCCGCCGTCCGCACGGCGGCCACCGCCCCGAAGGCATGACGCAGCCGGCGGCGACCGCGCCCGGTGAGGATTTCAATCAGGGGAATGATTGAGGCGCGAAGCCTTAAGTTGTGGAATTGTAGGGTGGGCAAAGCGCAAGCGTGCCCACCTTTTTCTTTCAAAGTTTCTGAAAATGGTGGGCACAGCGCGCGAAGGGCGCGCTTTTGCCCACCCTACACTCCGTCGATCACCCCCTCGTCGGCGTCGGCAGCAGGGCCGGCTTCAACGCCGGGATCAGGCGCACGCGTTCGCGCTTGGCAGGGATGGCGCGATAGACCTGCTTGGTGGCTTCGACAATGTGCACGCCGGCGACCGGAAGCGACACTGCGGCGCCGACGCGCTCCCAGGCCAGCGCCGAGCGCAGGAACCAGCCTGCCGCCACTGGAGGCACGAACAGCGCTTCGCCCCAGGCGGTCGGCGTGAACCAGGTCTGCCGCAACAGTTGCGTGATCTGCGAGCGCGAATAGGGCCGGCCGTGGCCGAACGGGGTCTTGTCGGTGCGGGTCCACACGCCGCGCCGGTTCGGAATGACAGCGATCATCCGCCCCGACGGCGCCAGCACCCGCCACACCTCGCGGAGCAGCCCTTCCGGATCGTCGGACATCTCCAGCGCATGCACCAGAAGGATGCGGTCGACCGCGGCTTCCGGCAGTGGCAGCGAAAACTCGTCGACCAACGCGGCCAGCGCCGGCCGCCCGGTGGGCCATTTCAGGACACCCTGAGCCGCCGGCATGAAGGCGATGCAGCGCTCGGAATCTTCACGAAAAAGCCCGAGATATGGCGTCGGGTAACCGATGCCGAGCACGCGCTGGCCATCGGCGCCGGGCCAGCGTTGGCGGATGCCGCGGTTGATCAACTGCCGCGCAACGATGCCGAGGCGCTGGGAGTAGAAGTCGCGGAGATCGATGACATCGATACTCATGACACTAATCTAACACGTACCCTTCGCGCGCGTCGCGCCGAATATCGCATTGCCCGATTACCGTTAAGGCCATATCTCTGCAAAAGATTGTGGGAACGCTCGCGGCCCGCTTGGGTAAAATTGGAGACGTCATGGTTGCCGAAATCCGCACCTTCACCTGCCTGTCCGATAATTTCGGCTACCTCGTTCATGACCCGGCAACGAAGGCGACCGCGTCGATCGACGCGCCCGAAGCAGGACCGATCGTCAAGGCGCTGGAGCGCGAGGGTTGGACGCTCACCGACATCCTGATCACCCATCATCACGGCGACCATGTCGGCGGCGTCGCCGAGCTCAAGCGGAAATACGGCTGCCGCGTCGTCGGCCCACATGACAAGACCACCAAAATCGCCAACGTCGATTCGCGCGTCGCCAATGGCGACGTCGTCAAGGTCGGCAATCTCCTGGCACGCGTGCTGGAGACGCCCGGCCACACGCTCGACCACATCTCCTACGTGTTCGACGCCGACAAGGCGTTGTTTGCCGCCGACACGCTATTCTCGATCGGTTGTGGCCGCGTGTTCGAGGGCAATCACCCCATGATGTGGGAATCGCTGTTGAAGCTGCGCGCGCTGCCCGACGATTTCAGGCTCTATTGCGGCCATGAATACACGGCCTCGAACGTCAAATTCGCGCTGACCGTCGATGGCGACAATCCGGCTCTTCAGGCGCGCGCCGCGGAAGTGTCGAAGCTGCGCGCAGACAACAAGCCGACCATCCCCTCGCTGCTGGGCGAGGAGAAGAAGGCCAATGTCTTCCTCCGCGCCGACGACCCGCAGGTGGCCGTCAAGCTGCACATGAAGGGCGCGAACGCCTCCGACGTCTTCGGTGAACTCCGCGAACGCAAGAACAAATCCTGATGACGCTCTCCGCAGCCGAGATCATTGCGCGCCTGGAATTACGGCCGCATCCCGAAGGCGGGTATTATCGCGAGACCTTTCGCGACAAGCGCGTCGATGACAACGGCCGCGCGCATTCGACCGCGATCTATTTCCTGCTCACCCGCGGCGACCGCTCGCACTGGCACAGGGTCGATGCGGTCGAGATCTGGCATTACTATGCGGGCAGCCCCATCACCCTGGAGATCGCCCATGACGGCTGCGCGCCGCATTTCGTCACGTTGGGGCCGGATCTCGCGGCAGGCCAGCGGCCGCAAGCGATCGTGCCGGCGCATGCCTGGCAATCGGCCGAGACCACCGGCGACTGGACGCTGGTCGGCTGCACGGTCGCGCCGGGATTCGAATTCGCGGGCTTCGAGATGGCGGAGCCGGATTTCGCGCCGGCGGTCTAGCGCTTCAGCATAATGTCCTTCGCCGCGATCAAGCCGCCGCCGGCAATCAGGATGGCGGCGAGCACGATGTTGGAGCTCGCCTTGGCGAAGCCGGCGAGGATCAGGAACGAGGTCGAAAGCAGCGGCGTCGCATAGGAGGCCGCACCCAGCACGCGGATGTCGCCACGTTTCATGCCGATGTCCCAGGCATAGAAGGCGGCTCCGACGGGGCCGACGCCGAGCCCCACGATGGCTGCCCATTGCAGCGCGGTCTCGGGCCACGCGGTGGTTTCGACCAGGCCATGCATGAGTGCCGCAAGCAGTGCCGTGACCGCGCAGAAGCCGGCGACCGCGCCCGTCGGCACCGACTTCAGGCGGCGCGACAGCACCGAATAGGTCGCCCAGACAAAGGCTGCGATGAAGGCCGCGACCAATCCCGGAATTTGCCCCCGTGCAAAATGGCCGGTGCCGCCGGCGAACAAAAGCACGGTGCCGGCGAGCCCCAGCGCGGCGCCGATGATGTGATGTGCCGCCAGCCGCTCGCCCGGCAGGAACGAGGAGAACAACACGATCAACAGCGGCCACAGATAATTGAGCAGGCCCGCTTCGGCGGGCGGCGCAAAGCGCAGCGCGAGGAAATAGAGCGCGTGATAGCCGAACAAGCCGCCGACGCCGACGACCCAGGCGATCAGCGGCTGGCGCAGCGCCTTCACGGCGTCCGCGCGCCCGATCCAGGTGAGTGCTCCGGTCGCAGCACCAATCGCGAACGTGATCGCGGCGAGCTGGAAGGCAGGGATGGTTCCGGTCGCGACCGTCATGACCGCAAGCAGCGACCACATCAGGATCGCGGTCAATCCGATCAGCGTTGCGGTGCGGGGGGACATCGTCATTGCGAGCCAACGGGTCCGCGCAAAGCGCGGCCCGATGCCAGGCTCCGCGAAGCAATCCAGAAGCTGCGAATCAAGAACCGGATTGCTTCGGTCGCTTCGCTGCTCGCAATGACGATCACGCGTGATACTGGCCGCCATTCACCGTCAAGGTCGAGCCGGTGATGAAGCCGGCATCGTCGGCGGCGAGGAACAGGACCGCGCGCGCGATCTCCTCGGGCTCGCCGAGGCGGTTTACCGGGATCTGCGTGATCACGTTCTTTTCCAGAATCTCTTTCGGCACCGCCTGCACCATCTCGGTGTTGATATAGCCCGGCGCGATCACGTTCACGGTAATGCCGCCCTTGGCATTCTCCAGCGCGAGCGCCTTGGTGAAGCCGATGTCACCGGCCTTCGCCGCGGAATAATTGACCTGGCCGAATTGCCCCTTCTGGCCGTTGATCGAGGAGATGTTGATGATTCGGCCGAACTTGCGCGCGCGCATGCCCTCGATCACGTGACGCGTCATGTTGAACAGCGAGCCGAGATTGGTGTTGATCACGGCGTTCCATTGATCGAGCGTCATCTTGTGGAAGGCGGTATCACGCGTGATACCGGCATTGTTGACCAGCACCTCGATCGGACCGAGCTCGGCCTCGACCTTCTTGATCCCGTCGGCGCAGGCCTCGAAGGAGGCCACGTCCCACTTGTAGACGGGAACGCCGGTCTCGGCCTTGAATTTCTCGGCCGCCGCATCATTGCCGGCATAGCTCGCCGCGACCTTGTAGCCTGCGTTCTTGAGCGCCTTGCTGATCGCGGCGCCAATCCCTCGTGTTCCGCCCGTCACCAATGCAACGCGTGCCATGTCGTGTCCTTCCCTTGGAAATTTCTGAACGCAGTTTCTTCTTGTAACTCTCGATTATGCGAGCGGTTTGGACAACATCAAGAAAAAACGCCCGGAAGATGATTCCGGGCGCTTTCTCTTATGTCAGTGCTGTGCAGTTGCGAAGAGGAAAATCTGTTCTCGACGCGCCTACATTTTCATCGCGTGCGGCGCGGACGCCAATCGCGCGCCGCACAGCATTTTAGTCTCGTGCTACGCACATCGCGATGCCCATGCCGCCGCCGATACAGAGCGTGGCAAGGCCCTTCTTGGAATCGCGCTTCTGCATTTCATGCAGCAGCGTCACCAGCACACGTGCGCCGGACGCGCCGATCGGGTGACCGATCGCGATCGCGCCGCCATTGACGTTGACCTTGGCGGTATCCCAGCCGAGGTCCTTGTTCACGGCGCAGGCCTGCGCGGCAAAGGCCTCGTTGGCTTCGATCAGGTCGAGGTCACCGACGTTCCAGCCCGCCCTCTTCAGCGCGGTGCGCGACGCCGGGATCGGGCCGGTGCCCATGATCTTGGGATCGACGCCGGCCTGGCCCCAGGACACGATGCGCGCGAGCGGCTTCCTGCCTTCCTTGGCCGCCTGCTTGGCGGTCATCAGCACCACCGCGGCCGCGCCGTCATTGATGCCCGACGCGCTGCCCGCAGTCACGGTGCCGTCCTTCTCGAAGGCGGGCTTCAGCTTCGCCATCGCATCCAGCGTTGCGCCATGACGCGGATATTCGTCGTCGGCGACGATGATATCGCCCTTGCGGGTCTTGATGGTGACCGGGACGATCTCGTCCTTGAATCGGCCGGCCTTCTGCGCGGCCTCGGCCTTCTGCTGGGAGGCAACCGCGAACTCGTCCTGCTGCGCGCGGGTGATCTGGTACTGCCTGGCGACGTTCTCGGCGGTGTTGCCCATGTGGTAGCCGTTGAAGGCATCCCACAGGCCGTCCTTGATCATGGTGTCGACGAGGTCGAGCGAGCCCATCTTGACGCCGCCGCGCAGATGCTGGGCGTGCGGGGCCATGCTCATCGACTCCTGGCCGCCGGCTACGACGACCTCCGAATCACCATTGAGCAGCGCCTGGTATCCAAGCGCGACGGAGCGCAGGCCGGAACCGCAGAGCTGGTTGACGCCCCAGGCCGGGCTCTCCACGGGAATGCCGGCCGAGATCGAAGCCTGGCGAGCCGGGTTCTGGCCCTGCGCCGCGGTCAGGATCTGGCCCATGATGACTTCGGACACGCGGCCCGGCTCGACGCCGGCGCGCTCCAGCGCGGCCTTGATGGCGATGGCGCCGAGATCGTGGGCCGGCATAGTGGCAAAGGCACCGTTGAAACTTCCGACCGGGGTGCGGGCGGCGGCGACGATGACGACATCGTCTGACATAGGCATCTCCTTAAGGCTTGAGGTTCTTGAAGATATCAGGCGGGCGCCAGAGGGGCGGGGCCAGTCTCCCCATTATCCTGTTAACGTCGTTGAGGCATGTCAACGGCGCTGCGGCATAATTATGCAAGCTGGGTATTCCCTTCGGCACACTCGCGCGTTGTCGCTTGGACACTACGCGACGCGATGGTTCGGAGCATACCCAGACGCCGGGCTTCGAAGCGGGCTTGAGCGGCCATCAGCGGGCAGGCCCTTCGCACCCGCTTCGCAAAAATGCTGCGCAATAAAAATAGTGCCCTGGAATTAACCGTGGTGCACAAAACGGTAGCCGAACCCCTTTGAAAATGCTTAGTTTGTTGCGGATGCGTAGCGCACTGCCCTGCGGCAACGCCGTCGGGTTTCCTGTCCTCGGTCTCTCACGAGTGAGCCCCATGGCCAAATCTGAACAACCCACCACCATCAAGAAATACGCAAATCGGAGGCTCTATAATACCGGCACCAGCACCTACGTGACGCTGGAGGATCTGGCTGCGATGGTGAAAGAGGGCGAGGATTTCCTCGTCTACGACGCCAAGACCGGCGACGATATCACCCGCTCGGTGCTCGCGCAGATCATCTTCGAGCAGGAGAACAAGGCGGGACAGAACCTGCTGCCGACCACTTTCCTGCGCCAGCTCATCCGCTTCTATGGCGACAGCATGCAGATGGTGGTGCCGAAATATCTCGAGCAGTCGATCGAGACGTTGACGCGCGAGCAGGAAAAGTTCCGCAAGCAGCTTGCCGACACGTTCTCGGGCACGCCGTTTGCGCCGCTCGAGGAGCATGTCCGCCGCAACATGGAGCTGTTCCAGCAGACCTTCTCGATGTTCAAGCCGTTCGCTCCGCGCAGCGCCGACGCCGACAAGGCCCCGGCCCCGCCGGAAGGGGACAATATCGACGATCTGCGTCGGCAGATGAAGGACATGCAGGACCGGCTCGAGCGCATGTCGAAAGAGCCGAAGAAGGAAGAGTAGGCTTTCTGCTGTTTGTTTCTCGTCATGACCGGGACGAGCCTGGACGAGCCCGGGCATGACGACTGAGTAAAACGCGCAGGGCCTACCCAATCGCCGGCAGCGCGTTTGCGTCACCCACCGCCCAGCGGCGCTCGGCGGATGCGAGCCCGATCAGCCGGCCCTGGATGTAATCACAGCCCCAATCGCGCAGCATCGCCGCCGACGGCTCGTCCTGCACCCATTCAGCGACCGTCTTGATGTTCAGCCGGCGCGCCAGATCGATCAGCGTCTGCACAAAGGCGCGATCGTCCGCCGAATGCGCGATGTTCTGCACGAAAGCGCCGTCGATCTTGACGATATCCACGCCGAGCTTGCGCAAGTTTCGGAACGAGGTGTAGCCGGCCCCAAAATCGTCGATCGCGATCCGGCTGCCCAGATTCTTCAGCCGCGTCACGAAACCTCTCAGATCGTCAATATCCTGGATCGCCACCGTCTCGGTGATCTCGACGATCAGCCGCTCGGCGACGCCGGGATGGGCACGCATCAACGATTCGATCGAGGCCCACCAGTCCGAATCCATCGTCGTGTCCGGCGAAATATTGAGGCTGAGCTGGACACCAGGTGCGGCCGCGAGCTCGGCGACGACAAGCTCGAGCACGCGGTGGTCGACAAGCCGGATCAAGCCGAGACGCTCGGCGACAGGCACGATGTCGGGCGCGAGCAGCACGCGGCCGTCATCCTGCTCCATCCGCACCAGGCATTCGTAGAAGGCATTTTCGCGCGAGGCGGTGGCGACGACGGGCTCATAAGCCATCACGATGCGGCGCTCATTGAGCGCGGTGACGATCTCGTCGGTCACGCGGATATTGACCCGGCGCTGGGCGTCGCGCTCGACATTGGGCTTCCAGGCAAGGAACGAGCCGGCGCGGCGGCGCTTGGCGGCATCGAGCGTTTCCTGCGCACGGTTGATCGCGTCATCGGCCGAGCGCGCATAGCGCGGCACGGCGACGCCTCCGATCGAGGCGGTGACAGAAACCGGGCCCGAGCGCGTGGGCACCACCTCGTCGCGCACGCTGGCGAGAAAGCGCTCGGCGGCAACATTCATGTCGTCGATGGTGCAGTTCCTCAGGATCAGGCCGAACTTGTTGCCGGAGAAGCGGCCGAGGACGTCGCCGCCGCGCAGACGCACGCGGAGGCGCTGCGCGATCTCGTTGATCACGGCGTCCGCCACGTCGAAGCCGAAGGCATCGTTGACCCGCGACAGATGATCGATGCCGATCAGGAGGAAGGCGCAGGTGGTGCGGAAGCGCAGGGTTTCCTCGATCGCTTCGGCGAGCGACGCGATCAGATGGGTGCGGTTGAGCTCGCCGGTCAGGGGGTCATGGCGCGACAGCCTGATGAGCTGCTCGTCACGGGCGTGGCGCTCATTGTTGACGCGGACGACGCCTTGCGCGCGCACAGGCTTGCCGTCCGTGCCCGCGAACCAGGAGCCGGTCTCCTCGATCCATATGACCGGCGCGGACGTCGTCATCCGCACGCCATATTCGATTTTGTAGGGCGTGCCGTCGCCGCCACGAGCCGGCTGCGACAACATCAGCGCCTCGGCGCGGATCGAGCCCTTGGGCTCGATCAGTCGGGCAAATGCCGCTCCGCTGGAGAGCGCTTCCGGCGGGATGTCGGGGAAGACCGCGTCAACGCGCTCGCTCCAGGTGATCGCGTCGCTGGCGATGTCCCAGGCGAAGGCGGCCTGGCCCAGCGATGCCAGGATGGTCGAGGTCTCTGGAAGAGCTGTCACGGTCGCCTCGTTTCGGGACACGGCGGAAGTGATTCCCACCATCAAGATAAGGCCTGTTTGGCCGAAATCCCTAAACGAAGTTCATAAATATTCTGGAAACCACGTTTTTAGTTCGTCCCTAACAAGCGCGGCCGAGGCGGCATAGTTATTGCGGAGGTCAAACCGTGGCGGGACCAGGTGTCCCAGATTGTGACGGTTTGCAATGTCCAGCGTTTACCAGGCGAAAGTGGAAGACGGCATCTTCGAGGAAGTCGAAGCGCCCGGCGCTGCTCTGGTCCCGGTCACCGCGACGGTCTATCGGGCACCCAGATTCGCCGTGCCACGGCCTGACGCGAACTTCGTCACGCAATTGATTGCGACCGCCGAACAGCTTCCGCAAACCCGCAATTTGCGGCGCGCAGCGCCTGCCGATGCCCTGACCGCTTATCAGGCGTTCGAGCACCGGATCAAGGATGCGCCCGCCTCGACGCGGCAGATGGCCTAGGGGAAATCAGCGCGGCGGCGCGTCGGGCGAGGCTGACTGGCCCGCACCCGGCTGCAATTCCGGCGAGGGAATCGTGGGCGACGGCTCGCCCGCGTTGGCTGTCGCTTTCGGGGTCGGATGATCCTGCAGCACAGAGTCGGCAACGCCGGCCGCTGGCGACGCAGATGGCGCAGGCGCGGGGTTTGCCGGCTCGACCTGCGGCTCTCTTACGGGAGCTTCGACCTCTCTGCGGCCCCTCCGCGAAGCGGACACCGCGGCCGGCCGGCGCGCGCTCAGCGCGATCCCGCCAAAGAAATCGACCATCGCCATCAGCGACAACAGGAAGAAGGTCGAGGTGCCGAATTTCTGCAGCATCACGAATTCGGCCGCCGAGCCGCCAAACACGATCAGCGACAGCAGATGGTCGGTGAGGTATTTCGAACCCGGCCGCGCGCCCTTGACGATCTCGAGCAGGAGCAACAGCACGCCGAGCGCGAGCAAAATATCGCTCAGCGTGATCCGCCATTCCACACCCGAAACCAGCATCAGCCTGATCAGCGGATCAGTCAGCGGCACGCCGGGCATCAGCCAGGCCACGATGTTGTAGACCGCAAGCGGAATCAACAGCAGCGGAAAAGCGATCATCGGCGAGGCCTCATCTGAAAAGAAGAGATTGGCGCGTTTCGCCAGGACTATCCGTGATACACGTTGGCTTCGTGCTCCTGAAGTCCCTGATCTCACTCGTTGGCCAAATTCAGGCAGGCGGCCAGCGCATGATCCGGAAAAGCCTGCCCCGCACCTGATGCGGGGTGTGCAGCGGCTCTCCGAAAAGCCTGCCCTCGGGCTTGACCCGAGGGATCACGCGCCAACAAGAGCACCTGCCTGCCGCGATCAGGCTTCCTTCTTCGGCTTCAACACCTGCCGGCCCTTGTACATGCCGGTCTTGAGGTCGAGGTGGTGCGGACGGCGCAGCTCGCCGGAGTCCTTGTCCTCGACATAGGTGGGCTTCTTCAGCGCATCCGCCGAGCGGCGCATGCCACGCCGCGAGGGCGAAGTTTTTCGTCTGGGAACGGCCATGTCGGTGTCCTCTAGGGGTGTTTCGGGGGCATCGCCGCTCAAGCAGCGGACGGTCCAGGGGCCGCGCAAAAACGGCCGGGCCGGATGCCGATCAAGGCCGCGCTTATAGAGGATGGTTCGCAGTAATGCTAGGGCGATGGCATGCGAAAATCGCGTCGTCTTGCGGACTGCCCCGCTCATTTTTTTGCAACGTTCCAACCAAATTCCATTGGAACAAAACGTGACCGTTTGCTATGGGAGCAGCCGCAATTGCAAATTGAATGAGGGGGCTGCCGATGCTCGGAGCGATTGGGTTTTTCCGGATGCTGCGCGGCGTTGACCGGCTCTCCGCCATGGGCGCTCTGCTGCTGATCCTGTTTGCGGTCAGCCCGGCCAAGGCGTTCGACTACGACCGCTATCAAGCAGCCGACCTCGATGCCCTTGCGGTGCGCAAGCCGGCGCTGGGAATAGGCGTCGATGTCCTTCCGGCGCAAAGCGTCCGGCTCGACGTCACGCTGGTTTCGCAAGCCGCAACCTGCTCAACCAAGGTCGCGAAATGGGCGATGAGGACAGCCGGGATCGCAAAAGATGTGGTCGCCTCCACACCCGTCAGCCACTGCATCAAGGTCAAATCGGCGAAAGGCAGGACGTATCTGATCTTCATTCAGGATGTGCTGGCCGATGGCCTCGCCAGGGAGGTGCGGCCAGGCGGCAAGCTGACGCTCTATGCGAGTCTCGTATATTCCGCCCAGAGGGGACCGGGCCTTGTCGTCAATGAGTTCAGCGCCGAGCAGGCGGCGGCTTCACAGAAGCCCGCGGACCATTCCGGCTCTGATTTGAGTGCTGCAATCAAGAAGAAGAAATAACGCCGGTCGCGGCGCACAAATCCACTTCACTTAGAACGCACGATTGTCGCGCCAGCAGGTCGAGACGACCTGCGCCCGCGCCATATAGGTGCCCGCCAGCCGCCGCACGCCGGGGCCAGGGGTACGGGCGCTGCGCAGACGCGGATTCGGCAGGATCGAGGCCAATAGCGCCGCCTCCCGTGGCGACAGCATCGCCGCAGAATGGCCGAACGCAAAGGCCGAGGCGGTCTCGGCGCCGAACTGACCGCTTGGGCCGAGCTCGGCGATGTTCAGATAGATTTCCAGAATCCGCTGCTTCGGCAGCACCATGTCGATCCAGAGCGCGAGCGGGAATTCCAGCGCCTTGCGGATCACGCTCGGGCCCTGCCACAGGAAGAGGTTTTTCGCGACCTGTTGGGTGATGGTGGAGGCACCGCGCATCCTCTCTCCGTCCTCGGCGTCGCGCATCGCTTCGCGCAGCGCGCCCAAGTCGACGCCGTGATGCTTGCAGAAATGCGCGTCCTCCGCAGCCACTACAGAGCGGGGCAGATAAGGCGACATCGCATTGAGATCGATCCAGTGCCGCGACACCGGCGCGCCGGACAAGTGCCGCCAGACCATCAAGGTCGAGACCGGATGACCTGTGCGGTAAAACGGCGTCAGCACATAGGGGATGACGAGCGCGCCCAGGAGGATCAAGGCCAGGGTTTTGAGGACGCGCAAATCGGCCTTTCTGCTTTCAGCGGCTAAACGGGGGACACGGCATAAAGTGCTGTTATCCCGCTCACAGTTCCTGCCCTTTTCAAGCGGTTTTATGACCTAGCCGGCCTCGTCCCGCAATTGACGAAGCCGCCCGCATAAAGGATTGTCCGCCCCGATTTTGACTTTGGAGCCCGATTGAATGACCGGTACTGCCCTCGATTTTGCCAAGCGTCTGGACAAGACCGCAGAGGAAACCGAAGCCCTGCTCGACAAGCTGTTGTCGGACAAGCCCGAGCCTGACGAGATCGTGCGCCCGAAGCGGCTGATGGACGCCATGCGCTATTCGAGTCTTAACGGGGGTAAGCGATTGCGGCCCTTCCTGGTGGTCGAGAGCGCGGCGGTGTTCGGCGTTCCGCGCGAGGCCGCCCTATTCGCGGGCGCCGCGCTCGAATGCATCCACTGCTATTCGCTGATCCATGACGACCTGCCGGCGATGGACAACAGCGATCTCCGCCGCGGCCGACCCACCCTGCACAAGAAGACCGACGACGCCACCGCGATCCTCGCCGGTGACGGCCTGTTGACGCTCGCCTTCGACATCATCACCCGCGACGAGATCCACCGCGATGCCTCGGTCCGCCTGCTGTTGACGCGAGCGCTGGCGCGCGCCGCCGGCATCGGCGGCATGGTCGGCGGGCAGATACTCGATCTCGCCGGCGAAGGCCGCTTCGGCGACCGCGAGCCGGTCGATGTCGCGCGGCTGCAGCAGATGAAGACCGGCGCGCTGCTCCGCTTCGGCTGCATCGCCGGCGCACTGCTCGGCCAGGCGTCCGAGAAAGAGTACCAGGCGCTCGACGACTACGGCAAAGCGCTCGGCGAAGCCTTCCAGATCGCCGACGATCTGCTCGACGTTGAGGGTGACGCGGCGGCGCTGGGCAAACCGTCCGGCCAGGACGCCGCCCTCGGCAAGACCACCTTCGTGACCCAGCTCGGCATCGACGGCGCCAGACAGCGCGTGCGCGACCTGCTGGCGCGCGGCGATGCCGCGCTCTCGATCTTCGGCGCCAGGGGCGACGTGCTGCGCGCCACTTCGCGTTTTGTCGCGGAGCGCAAGAATTAACGCATGATCCGGACCCGGAGGGCTGCACAGCTAGCGCAAAGTGGAAACAGGTTTCCCGAAGAGATCATGCGCGGATTTTAACTGGGAATCATAGGCACTGATGCCCGGCAACGAGCTGGAAGAGGCCGTTCTTCGATTCCGCAAGCTGCCGAAGCCGGCGCGGGTCGTCTATGCGCGACCGCGCACCTTCATTTCGATCGTGCTCGGCATCGTCGCTTTCTTGGCTCTACCGGCTTCGTCGCGGCTGGTGACCCGGCTGCTCATCGGCTGGGATGTGTTTGCCGCGTTCTATCTGGTGTTGGTCTATATCATGATGTGGCGGAGCACCCGCCACCATATCCGCCGTAACGCCATCCTGCAGGACGATGGCCGCTTCCTGATCCTGCTGGTGACCGCCGTCGGGGCGTTCGCCAGCATCGCAGCCATCGTGTTCGAGCTCGGCGGCACGCATCACGCCGTGCCGCAGCTTACGATCGCGACCTTAACCATCGTGCTGTCCTGGGCCGTGGTGCATACCGCCTTCGCGCTGCACTACGCGCATGATTACTACCGCGGCATCAAGCCGGGCGGCCTGCAATTTCCGAGCGGCGAGACGCAGGATCACGCCGACTATTGGGATTTCATGTATTTTTCATTCGTCATCGGAATGACTGCGCAGGTCTCCGACGTCGGCATCACCGACAAGACCATCCGCCGCACCGCGACCGTGCACGGCATCATCGCGTTCGTCTACAACACCGCGCTCGTGGCGCTGATGGTCAACATCGCAGCAAGCGCGATTTCGAGTTAAAACGTCATCGCGAGCGCGGTTAATTGCAAATCTCCGGATTGGCAATGTTGCCGGGGCCGCCGCCACCGTGGTAGCCGAGATGGCAGCCAGGCCGGACCGGACGACAGCCGACGTTGTCGCAGTAAATCTGTCCTGACCCCTGGGCCTGCGCCCGCGATGGCCGCGTTTCGGAGCGCCGCGGCGTGGCCCCATAGCCGGCATCGGACCGGCTATCTAGACGATCCTGGCGCGCATGGCGGCTCGAGCGGTCATTCTCGTTGCGCGTGGCGGTGGCCTTGCCCCGCTGCTTCACGCATTCATTGTCGTCGTTGATGAAGAAACCTTCGGCACAGACGATCCTGCTGCAATGGTCGCCGTTGGCCTTGAAGCCGTGCTGGCAGACCAGCGGGCAGACCCGCGATGTCTTCTGCTTGATCGCGTCCAGCGTGTCGGCGCTCACCATCTTGACGTCGAGCTTCAGCCCGGCATTGCGGTTGAACAGCGACAGCGAGCGCTGCGAGGCATTGTCCCAATCGCCGTCGACGTTGCCCGCGTAGCAGCCAACGCGGCGCAGCTCGCTCTGCACGGATTTCGTGATCTCGGTCTGGTCAGGGGCGGGGTTGAGCGACGCCACGGTGACCTTCTTGTCAGCCGTCGCCGGGGCGGCGGGCGCGATCGTTGCGGTCTCCATGCGCTTGCGCTCGGCTTCGGCGGCCTGCTGCTGCGTGGCCTCTCGAACCCTCTCGGCATCGAGCCGCGCCTGCTCGGCGGCCTCCGCATCGGCTTCGGCCTTGTCCTGGGCCTCCTTCTCGGCGCCGGCGGCGGCGAGCCGCTGCCGCTCCTCTTCGGCCTGCTTCGCCTTCTCGACCGCAGCGGCGTGGGCTTCGTCAGCCACGTACTTATCGCGCTGAAGCCTGGCGAGGCTCGCATAGAAGCCGTCGGGATGTTGCTTGAGGAACGCGTCGAACGCCGCGCGGTTGCCGACCTGGAGCGCGAGCTCATAGTCACGGCGGATGTCGGCCTGCGAATTGGGCGCCGGTTGCTGGATCGCAGGGGACGCTGCGGTGGCGGGCGCCGGCACCAGCGGCACGTCGTCGCCGCCAAGCGAGCCGTAGACAAAGGGCTCCTGATGATTGGAGGTCGCTTTCAGCACGTCGTCGCGGACAAAGCCGAAGGCGCGGCGGACGTCGAGGCCAGGCGTCGTGAGGTGGTTGGACAGCGCGATTGTGAAAGGACTGTTCCTGCCTGCGCCGTCCTCCGCCGTGGAGCCCGCCTTCGCCGAATAGGCGATCAGCGTGTTGGGGCTCGACGGCTCGAGCTTGGCGAGGCCACGTCCGATCGAACGCGTCGCCAGGGTCCGCTTCATGGTCTGGGCAAAGGGGTTGTCGCGGCAGGCGTCGAGGATGACGAGCCGCAGCTTCTTGGCCGACTCGGCCGCCACCAGGACTCGGTCAAGTGAAAACGCCTCGTCATAGACATCGGTGTCGCGCTCGAGCTTCGCATCCACCGGAATCAGGTAGTTCGAGCCGTCAACCTCGATACCGTGGCCGGCGTAATAGATCACCGCAATGTCCGCATCGGCGGCCTTGTCGGCGAACTCGCGCAGCGCTCGCCGCGTCTGAAGCGCCGACAGGTTCTTGCGGGAATCGACGACGTCGAAGCCGGCGCGCCGCAGCGTATCGGCCATCAGTGCGGCGTCATTGACGGGATTGGCGAGCGGCGGCACGTTTTGATAGGCGGCATTGCCGAGCACCAGCGCCACGCGCTTTTCGGCAAGAGCGGGCTGAGAGATGAGGATCAGCAGAGCAGCGAGCCAGAACTTCAGCGATCCCAACAATCCACGCACACGCATGACGGCGCCTCCGACGGCACGACGGCCTCCCGCCCCGGGGAATGGTCTAGCAAGACTCAGCATTCGCATGTTGTGAGCCAGATCACGAAGCAAACCTTGGTGGAATCTGGGTTTTTTCGCGGAGCTTCCCTCATGATAAGTCTCGCCGGAGACCCCAAAGGTTCGCTCTTTGCGGATGCACTTTTTCCGTTCAAGATGGGCGGAACAATCAAGACGATCGGAGGCAACGATGCGCGGGGTGGTGTTTCATGGCGAACGCGAATTGGAACTGATGCAGTTCCCCGACCCGAGCCCCGATCCGCACGAGGTCGTCATCGAAATGAAAGCTTCCGGCATGTGCGGCAGCGATCTGCACCAATACCGGCGGCCCAAGGGCCAGAGCCAGCCCAGCGGCATTCCGATGCGCGAGGGCCATGTGATCGCCGGCCACGAGCCCTGCGGCGTCGTGGTGGCAATCGGCTCTGCGGTTGGACCGCAGGAGGCGCGGATCGGCCAGCGCGTGATGGTGCACCATTATCAGGGCTGCACCCAGTGCAACCATTGCCGCTCCGGCTGGCAGCAACTTTGCCAGGAGGTGCCGGTCAAGGTCTACGGCAACAACGCCCATGGCGGGCATGCGAACTACCTGAAAGTGCCGGCGAATACGCTGGTGAACCTGCCGGACGAGTTGTCGTTCTCCGCGGGTGCGGCGATCGCGTGCGGCTCGGGCACCGCCTATAGCGCGCTGCGCCGCATGAACCTCTCCGGCAACGACACCATTGCGATCTTCGGCCAGGGGCCGGTCGGACTGGCGGCCACCCAATACGCCAAGGCGATGGGCGGCCGCGTGATCGCACTCGACATCAGCCAGCAACGGCTCGATCGCGCCAGGGAGTTCGGGGCGGACGCGGTCGTCAATCCCGGCTCCAACGATCCGGTGACGGCGATCAAGGACCTGACCCACGGCCGCTATGCCGATCTGACGCTCGATACGTCGAGCAATCCGGATGCGCGACTGAACGCGATCCGCGCCACCAAGGTGTGGGGCACGATGTGCTTTGTCGGCGAGGGCGGCAATGTCCATATCGACGTCAGCCCGCATCTCCTGCGCCGGCAACTGACGCTGATCGCGTCATGGACCTTCTCGAACATCATCCAGGCCGAATGCGCCCGCTTCTCGGTCGAGCGCGGCGTCGACGTCGACAGATTGTTCACCCACCGCTGGAAACTCGACCAGGCCGAGGCGGCCTACAAGCTGTTCGACAAGCAGGTCGACGGCAAGGGCGTGTTCTTGATGTGACGCGAAGCAGTCATTCCAGGGATGCCAACGGGTCCACGCAAAAGGCGCGGCCCGATGATAAACTCAGCATCGAACTATGGTGCGCAATTGCGCACCTGAGAAATCTCGAAATTGTTGGAGGAGAATAATCGTGAGCCATGACCGTTCATCTGTCGAAGCCGTGGTCAACCACTATTTCGACGCGCTCTATGACGGCGATGCCGACAAGATGGGCGCCGTCTTCCACCCCTCGGCCGACCTGCGCTGGGTCGAAAAGGGCGAGCTGAAGGTTCTCACTGTGCCCGACTGGCTGGGCCTGATCCGGAAACGGCCGTCGGCAAAAGCCGAAGGCAAGCCGCGCGAGGACTTCATCGTCACCATCGACCGTTCCGACGAGCAGACCGCCTTCATCAAGGTGCGCTGCCAGCTCCCACCGCGCTACTTCACGGACTATCTGGTCGCGATGAAGCTTGAGGACGGCTGGCAGATCGTCTCGAAATCCTATCGCTACGACCTGCGGGAATAGTCAGGTCTGCGCGCTCATTTTCGTCGTGGCCGCATCACCGCGGCCACGCGCGAGATTGCCCAGCATCACGCGCAGCACGATGGCCGGGTGCAACAGCCGCTCGGGCGGCGCCTTGAGGTTGGCGACCTGCAGGAAGGCCGTCGCCAATTTGCCGTCATACTGCGCGGCTCTGTGCAGCTTGCCGATGTACCAGTTGATGAACTTGACTTTTGCGGAGCGCGGCCCGGCGACCTGCGGATGCCGCAGGTCGTTACCAACGGCGATGTCCCAGGGAATGTCGATCGCGCCCTGCACCGCATTGAAGAAACGCCGCGCGAGATCGGTGTCGCCTGCCTCGGCCAGACACTCGCGCAATAGCGAAGCCTCCTGTGCGGCGACCGTCATGCCCTGTCCAAGGACCGGATTGAAGCTGCACAGCGCATCACCGAACACCAGATAGCTCTTGGGAAAGCGCGGCAGCCGCTCATAGCGCCGCCGCAAGTTGGCGGAAAAGCGATAGCTGACGAAATCCGAGACCGGCTCGGCGTGGGAGACGATGTCGTAGATATCGGAGGTCGGCAGCGAACGCGCATAGGCCGCGAACATCTGCTCGTCGTCGGGCGCATGGTCGCCGAGATAGCCGCCGATCGAGACGATCCAGCAGTCTTCTGTCTGATACAACACCGCGCCGTTGCGCCAGTTCGGGCCGCTGCCGGCGACGACCAGCGCAACCTTGCCGCGAAGGTCGGTCGGGTGGCGGCGGTAGAGGCGCGTGGTGTAGCCGATGCCGATCTCGATCCGCTCCTCCTCCGGCGGCGCATAGCCAAGCCCCTCAAGCCATGCCGGGCTCGACGAGCCGCGTCCGGCGGCGTCGATCACGAGGTCGGCGAGCAGCTCCTGCTCTGCGCCGCCGTTGATCCTGACTCGAACGCCCTGGATGGCCCCGTTGTCATTCGTTGCAACCAGGCCCTGCACGGTGCAGTTCTCGATCGCACGTACATTGGAGAGCGCGAGCAGCCGGCGCCGAACGTGGCCTTCCAGCGCGGGACGCGAGGCAAGCACGCCGACCATGTCGCTCGGCGCCGATTTCAGCGTCACACCATGGCCGATCCATCCCACGTCGCCGGCGATGTCCCCTCGCCTGCCTCCGGAAGCGACGACCTCGTCAGTCCAGCCGGGGAAGAAGGCCTCGATCACATCGCGACCGCGCGCGAGCAGGCCATGGGCATGCCGGCCCTGCGGCACACCCTTGCGCGGGACATCCGAGGCCGGAAAAGCGTCGCGCTCCAGGACAGTGACGTTGTCATAAAACTCCGAAACGGCGCGCGCGGCCAACAATCCGCCCATGCTGGCGCCGATCACGATCGCATGCTCGCCGGACCGCTTCATGAAGAGCTCCTGCCCGTTAGTCTTCCGCCATCGCGAAAGGTTGAGGCTGTTACGGAGTGGGTGCGGGATCCGTTCTGCGACATTTGCGCGCGGCGTTCACGACACCATCATCGATACGCCGTGAAACCTGGTGCGGGTGGCGACCGCGTTGACGGGGGAAGGCCTTCCCTGCCAAACCAGAGCTCATGGAAGCCAAATTCCAGATCTTTCTGTTCCTGCTTGCCGTCCTTGCCGGCACGGCCTGGTTCGCCCGGCGGACCAATATCGCGCCCGCGATCATGCTGCTGCTTTCGGGCATTGCGCTAGCCTTCGTGCCGGGAATGCCCACGCTCGAATTGCCGCCGGAGCTGGTGCTGCTGGTGGTGCTACCGCCGTTGATCTATTCGGCGAGCGTCGCTATGAGCTGGCGCGAGTTCAAGCGAAGCTTGCGGCCGATCACCCTGCTTGCGGTCGGCTGCGTCATCTTCACGGCGGTCGCGGTCGCGACCGCAACCCATTACCTGATCGGGCTGCCCTGGAATGTGGGCTTCCTCTTGGGGGCCATTGTCGCACCCCCGGATGCGGTGGCGCCGATCGCGATCGCCCGCAGGCTCGGCATTCCCCGCCGCATCCTGGTGGTTCTCGAGGGCGAAGGCCTTGCCAACGACGCCACTGCTCTGATCCTCTACCGCTTCGCGGTGATCGCGATCACGACCGGCTCGTTTTCGCTGTCGAAGGCGACCGGCACCTTCCTGGCGATCGTCGCCTGCGAAGTGGCGTTCGGCATCGCCGTCGGCTGGCTCTCGCTGCGCACGCGCCATTATGCGCGCGACCCGCAGATCGAGATCACGCTGTCGCTGATCACGCCCTATCTCGCTTACTGGGTACCGGAGCATCTCGGCGGAAGCGGCGTGATCGCAACGGTCGCATGCGGGCTCTATATGAGCTGGAACGGCCCGCTGTGGATTTCCGCCGCGACGCGCCTGCAAGGCATCTTCTTCTGGGATTTGATCATCTACCTGATCGAGGGCCTGTTGTTCCTGCTCACGGGCTTTCAGATGCGGATTCTCTACGAGAAGTCGAAGGCGTTTCCGCTCGACGACATCCTGATCGCGACCGCCCTGGTCGCGGCCATCGTCATCGTCGCGCGTTTTGTCTGGGTCTATCCCGCAACCTATCTGCCGCGATGGCTGAGCAGGAGCCTGCGTCAGCGCGATCCGTCGCCACCCTGGCAATGGGTTTTCATCCTGTCTTTTGCCGGCGTGCGCGGCACGGTGTCGCTTGCCGCCGCGCTGGCACTACCCCTTGCTCTCGCGAACGGCGACGCCTTTCCCGATCGCGACCTCGTGCTGTTCATTGCCTTCGGCGTGATCTTCGTGACGCTGGTGGGCTTGGGCCTCAGCCTGCCGATGGTGGTGCGCTGGCTCGGCGTAGCGAACGCCGGCCACGCCGAGCTTGTCGCCGAGCATCAAGCTGAAATCGCCGCGCGGCGCGCGGCACTCGATGCGGCGCTGAGCTCGCTCGATGCCCTGATTGAAAAATGCGAGCTGCCTGACGAGGCCGTGAGCCTCTTGCGGGCGCGGCACGAAATCCGCGCCAGTCAATTGCCCGATACGCTCGACCCGGAAACCCACGACGTCTCGGCGGCGGGCATCGAGCTCACGCGCGAATTGATTGCCGCCGAGCGCCAGTTCATCCACGCCATGCTGCGCGACGGCAAGATCACCGATGAAACGCGGCGCCACATCGAGCGCGACCTTGATCTCGAGGAAGCAAGCCTCGCCAACCGCGAATACCGCGCCTCCGTGTGAAGCGCCGCAATTCCAGTGAACGCTCAGCGAAAATGACAGGCCACCCAATGTCCCTTTGCCGTCTGCTTCAACTTCGGCGCCTCCTGGCTGCAAATGCCTTGCGCGATGGGGCAGCGCGTGTGGAAGTGACATCCGGATGGCGGCGCGATCGGGCTCGGCACCTCGCCGCCCAGCCGGATGCGCCGACGCCTGACCTTCGGATCCGGAATTGGCACCGCCGACAGCAGCGCCTCGGTATAGGGGTGCTTCGGCGAAGCGTAGAGATCGCGGCTTTTGGCCGTCTCGACGATGCGGCCGAGATACATCACGGCAACGCGACGGCTGATATGCTCGACCACCGACAGGTCATGGGCGATGAAGAGAAAGGCGAGACCGAACTTCTGCTGCAGGTCTTCCAGGAGATTGATCACCTGGGCCTGGATCGACACGTCAAGTGCCGAAACCGGCTCGTCGCAAATGATCAGCTTCGGCTCGACCGCGAGCGCGCGCGCGATCCCGATACGCTGGCGTTGGCCGCCGGAAAATTCGTGCGGATAGCGCGACGCATGATCCGCCTGCAGGCCGACCGTCTCGAGCAGTTCGACAACCCGATCGTCGAACTGACGACGGCTGTTCGCAAGCCGATGGATGATCAGGGCTTCACCGATGATGGCGCCGACGCTCATGCGCGGATTGAGCGAGGCATAGGGGTCCTGGAAAATGATCTGGATGTCGCGGCGGAGCGCACGCAGCCCACCGCCGTCCAGTGCACGCACGTCCTTGCCGTCGAATCGGATGTCACCCGATGTCGGCTCGATCAGGCGCAGCACGCAGCGGCCCGTGGTCGACTTGCCGCAGCCGGATTCGCCGACCAGCCCGAGCGTTTCGCCGGCCTCGACGTGGAAATCCACGCCGTCAACCGCATGGACGCTCCCGGTCTGGCGCTGCAAGAGCCCGCTGCGGATCGGAAACGCCTTGGTCAGATTGCTGACGCTGAGCAACGCTTCGCTCATGTGACGGCGGTCTCCTCCGCGCGGATGCAGGCGACCTTGTGTCCCGCTTCGATTTCGCGAAGCGGCGGCTGAACACGGCGGCATTCGTCGACGGCGAGCCGGCATCGCGGCGCAAAGCGGCATCCCACCGGCGGGTCGATCAGCCTCGGCACCACGCCCGCTATGGTATCGAGCCGCCGCTTGCGGGCGGCGGCGAGATCAATCCGCGGAATCGAGCGGATCAAGCCCTGCGTGTAGGGATGGCGCGGATTGCCGAACAAGCGACCGACGGGGGCTTCCTCCACGACCTTGCCCGCATACATCACCGCGACACGCTGGGCGACTTCAGCCACCACGCCCATCGCGTGGGTGATCAGCATGATCGACATGCCGAGGCGCGACTTCATGTCCTGCAGGAGATCGAGGATTTGCGCCTGGATCGTCACATCGAGCGCCGTCGTCGGCTCATCGGCAATCAGGAGTTTTGGATTGCAGGACAGCGCCATCGCGATCATCACCCGCTGCCGCATCCCGCCGGAGAAGTGATGCGGGTAATCGTGGACGCGTCGCGCCGGATTTGGAATCTGCACCAGGGCCAGCATCTCGATCGTGCGTTTCAAGGCCGCGCGCCGGCTCAAGCCCTGATGAAGCTGGATTACCTCGGAGATCTGGTCGCCAATCGTATAGACGGGGTTGAGCGAGGTCATCGGCTCCTGGAACACCACCGCGATCTCGCCGGCGCGAACGCGATTCATTTGATCCGCATTCAGCGGAACGAGATCCCTGCCCTGCCAGAGAATCTGCCCACCGACGATGCGGCCTGGCGGCATCGCGATCAATTTCAGGATCGAAAGCGCGGTGACCGTCTTGCCACAGCCGGATTCGCCGACCACGCAGACGGTCTCGCCGTGCCCGATCGAGAGGTCGACCCCATCGACCGCGTGCACCATGCCCTCGTCCGTCTTGAAATGCGTCTTGAGCCCTCTGATGTCGAGGAGCGCGCCGCCCGCTGCGCGATTGACCGCATCCATCACATCACCTTCCGCGGATCGAGCGCATCGCGCAGGCCATCGCCGATGAAGTTGATGGCGATCACGGTGAGGAAAATCGCACCGCCGGCGAACAGCGCCCAGTGCGGCGCGATGTCGAGATAGTCCTTGCCGTCAAAGAGCAGACGGCCCCAGGTCGGTGTATCGGGCGGAAAGCCGAGGCCGAGAAACGACAGGGTCGATTCGGCGATGATGGCGGCCGCGACATCGATGGTGCCGGCGACGATGACCGGCCCGAGCGCGTTCGGCAGGATGTGCCTGACGACGAGCCGCAGGTTGGACGCGCCGAGCGCACGGGCGGCCTCGACGAACTCCTTCTCGCGCAGCGACAGGAATTGCGCCCGCACCAGCCGCGCCACCGTCATCCAGCGAAAGATGCCGATGACCAGCACCACCAGAATGAACACGCCGCTCTCCGGACCCACCAGCTTCGTGAGGGCGTCGCGAAACAGGTACGTTACCAGAAGCAGGAACGGCAGTTGCGGCAGCGACAGGAAAAGGTCGGTGACCCACATCAGCGCCGCATCCACACTGCCTCGCGAAGTGCCGGCGACGGCGCCGACGACAGTGCCGAAGAACATCGAGACCGCCATGGCCGCGAACCCGACCGCAAGGGAAATCCGTCCGCCGTAGAGCATTCGCGCCAAAAGATCCTGGCCGAGATCATCGGTGCCGAACGGATGGTCCCATGACGGCGGGCTCAGGCGGGCGGTGAAGTCGATATCGTCGATCGCCACGCGCCAAAGCAGCGGCCCGATCAGGATCGAGAGCGCAAGCAACGCCAGCACGACGACGCTGATAGCGGCGAGGCGATGGCGCCGGAACCGCCGCCACGCTTCGCCCCACGGCGAAAAGCGCCGCTTGCGGCTGGCAGGCCGAGAAGCGGGCGCCGCCTCAACGGTAGGAGATACGTGGGTCAAGCCAGCCATAGATGATATCGGCCAACAGGTTGAAGAGAATGACGAGACAGGCGAACACGAACGTCACCGCCATGATGACGGGCGTGTCGTTGGCGAGGATGGCGCTGATCAGAAGCGATCCGATCCCGGGAATGCGGAAGATCTGCTCGGTGACGATGGCGCCGCCGAACACGCTCGGCATCTGCAGCGCGACCAGCGTGACCACCGGTATCAGCGCATTGCGCACCACATGCTTGACGATGACCTTGCTTTCATCGAGGCCCTTGGCGCGGGCAGTCGTGACGTAGTCCAGCCGGATCACGTCCAGCACGGCGGCGCGGACGTATCGCGTGTAGGATGCCCCCTGGAACAGGCCGAGCACCGTCACCGGCATGATCGCCTGCTTGATATATTCCCAGTACCATTGCCAGCCGGTAGCGGTGATGTCGGCGCGATACACGAAAGGCAGCCAGCCCAGATTGACGCTGAAGATCAGGATCAACAACAGGCCGGTGAAGAAGGTCGGCAGGGAGAAGCCGATAAAGGCAACGGTGTTGGCGATCCGATCGAACACCGAATAGGGCCGCATCGCCGCATAGACGCCGACCGGGAGCGCGACGATAAGCGCGACGAGCTGAGACGTGCCGATCACATAGAGCGTGGTCGGGAGGCGCTGCAGGATCAGCGTGTCGACATCGACGCGGCTGGCGAAGGAGAAGCCCCAGTCGCCATGCAGCATGGCAACCAGCCAGTGGAGATAGCGCACGAGAATCGGATCATCCATCCCGAATTTCAGCCGCAGCGCCTCGCGCACCTCGGGCGGGATGTTGGGATTGGTCGCAAGCTCGCCGAAGGGATCGCCGGGCGCCAGCGCCAGCAGGACGAAGAGAATGAGGCTGATGCCGAGCAGGCTGGGAAGAGCGATGCTGAGACGCCTGAGCAGGTAGTTGCCCATCGCTCTTCCCTCACAATGGTTGGCCGGTCATTGGCGGCGTCTGGCGCGGTTTGTTCACGTCTCCCGATACCAGCTCGCCAGTTGCCAAAGATCGTTGTCCCAGCCGCTGAGATGCGCGACCACGCCGCCTTTCAGGGCGGTCACCCGCGGCCGGTACACTTCGGGCAGGATATAATTGTCGCCGACCACGATGTCATTGAGCTTGATGTACATCGCCGCGCGCTTCACGGCGTCGAGTTCGTTCTCGGCCTGGCGGTAGAGATCATCATATTCCTTGTTCTGCCAGCGCGAGATATTCCGTCCCTGCCACTTGTTCTGCTTGGTCGCGACTTCCCACGACACGAACTGATTCATGAAGCGATCCGGATCGGGTTGCAGCATGGTCGTCGTGTACATCTCCGCATCGCAGTAGAAATGCGAATAGGTGTCAGGATTGGCGGTATCGGACGAGAAGAACACCGAGGCCACCACCGATTTCAGCTCGACCTCGATGCCGGCCTTCTGGCAGGCCTGCTTGACGATAGCCTGGTTCTTCTGTCGGGGCGCATTGATTGATGTCTGAAACACGAACTTGAGCTGTTTGCCGTCCTTGGCACGCACGCCGTCCGAGCCCTTCTTCCAGCCCGCCGCCTCCAGGATCTGATTGGCCTTGTCGATGTTGAACTCGAAGTGAGTGTTCTTCGAACGGAAGCGCTCGGGGTTGTTGACGAAATTCGCGGTGGCGACACCGGTGCGGCCGTAGATGAACTTCTGCACCGAGGCACGGTCGATCAAAAGGTTGATCGCCTGCCGCACCGCCGGGTCGGAGAACAACGGGTGCTTGGTCTTGACGCTGGCGCGCTCGCCGTCCACCTCGGTAGTCGGATCGGTGAAATTGAGCGCGATGAACTCGATGTTGCCGGTGGGAACGATTTTCACCTTGCCCTGGCCACCGTTTTCCATCCTCTTCAGGATCTCGTCCTCCACCTGCATGTTCCAGGCGTAATCATACTCGCCGGTCTGCAGCACGGCACGCGCGGCCGAAACGGCGTCGCCGCCCCCCTTGATCTCGAGCGTGTCGAAATAAGGCCTGTTCGGGAGATGATAGTCGGGGTTGCGCTTGGCCGAGAGGGAGTCACCGGGCTTGAAATCGACGAACAGATAGGGGCCGGTACCCACCGGTTTCAAATTGGTTGGCGCGTCGCGTGATTTGCCCCCGGTATAGTCCGCGAACAGATGCTTTGGGACGATCATACCGATCGCACTGACGAACGCGTCGGCCCAGAACGTGGTCGGCTTCGCGAAGACGACACGGACCGCATGATCGTCAACCTTTTCGACCGTGATATCCTTGTAGCTGCCGATCGTGACCGCGGCTGTCTCGGGATTCTTCGCATATTCCCAGTTGAACACCACGTCGTCGGCCGTGAACGGCGTGCCATCATGCCACTTGACGCCCTGCTTCAGCTTCCAGACCACCGAGAGGCCGTCTTCCTTGAGGCCGTCATTGTCCTTGCTCGGAATCTCGGCCGCGAGGACCGGAACCAGATTGCCGTCCCCATCCCATCCCGCCAGCGGTTCGTAGAATACGCGAGATGCCTCCTGATCCTTGGTTCCGACTGCGAAATGGGGATTGAGCAGCGTCGGCGCCTGCCAATAGAGCAGCTTGAGCGTGCCGCCCCCGCCGGCCTTTGTCGGCTTGTAGGGGATCGCAGTCGCGGCCTGGGCGACGCCCGACTGGCTCAGGATCATCCCGGCCATCGGTGCGGTGAGGCCAAGGGCTACCATGCGTTGCACAAATTGTCGTCGCGTCAGGCGCCCGGCCTTGACGTCGCCAACCAGGTTTCGAAGTTCCCGCTCGTTCATTGGATTGCTCCGCGGTGTTGCCGATACTCAACTTCACCTCTCCATGCGGAAGCCTGGAGTCAGAGAGAAATTGGATCAGCTTGACCCGGTCCTGTCAAAGCAGAATCCGGGCCAAGTGAGCGGCAAGCCGGCATCCAATAGTTTAAATCGCGATCCTCATTGCTTCTGCGAGGCGCCACCGATCCGACTGGAGTCCGGCGCCGATTGATTGGCGCTCACTTGCGGCTCCTGCGCCGGGGCAACGGGAAGCGGCCCGCAATATTCCTTCACCGCTGATGTCACCGCCCCGATGATCTTGTCCTGGCGCGAGGTTGAGGCCATCCGCAGTTCCTCGTCGCGGTTGCTGATCGAGCCGGCCTCGAGCAGCACCGCCGGCATTCGGGTGTCTTTCAGGACAATAAGTTGGTCGTAGCGATAGACGCCATCATCCTTGTCCAGGAGATCATGGCGGTATCTGACGCCGATGACGGGCAGCGAATACTGGTCGGCGAAATGCAGACGCAGTGCGCTCATCCGCTTGCCTATCATTCTGGCAAACGCCAGGCTGTCATCATAATCCGGATTCTCGTGGGAGACGAACACCGACCAGCCGGAAAAGCGATCGCTGTATTGCAGCTTCTTGCCATCGAACTCCCAGTTCTCCATGAATTTATCCGGCACGGAGTCATGGTGGATCGACAGGAACAGGTCCGCGCCCGAGTTATTGGCGGTCGCGACGCGCCGGGCGAGGCTCGGCCGCGCCTTGCCCTCCGTCACCATCAGCCGGGTCCAGGCAAAGCCTTCGGACTTCAGCTTGTCAACGAGCCGCGTTGCGAGATTCAGGTTGAACTCGAACTCGGGCACGTTGCGGGCGCTCATCGCGCCATCCGACTTCTTGGTGTGTCCGACATCGACGATGAGGTGGAATTTCGCCGGCTCGCATTTCGCTGCGCGCGGACCCGTCGCGGCCTTTTTCTCCGCAACAGGCTTCTCGGCAGTGCGCGGCTTGGCCGGCTCCTCCGACTTCACTGAAGCGGACGTTGACGAGCTGGATGCTTTGGGATGATGCGCAGGCTTTGCCGCAGTGGTGTGCTTTTGCCTGGATTTGTGCTCCGGCTTGGAGGAGCCCTTGAAGAGATCGGACAGCCAGCCCGCCTTGCTCGCGCCGACCGGCAGCAGCGTGAGCGAGATTGTCGCAGCGACGATCGCGCCGCGCCGGGGCCATTGGCCCAGGCTGATGCTGCGTGATGTGCGAACGCGCGAGCGCAAGCGCTACTCCGCAGCTACGGTTCGCGGCCGGCCGACGAAGCCGGTGGGATCGCCAAAACGTTCGACCATCACGGCGGTGAGCTCCTTGGCCTTGTTGGTAACGCAGGCGCCGGAGCGCACGGCGTAGCGATCCTGGTGCGCGACATGCGGCGGCGCCTCGCCGCGTTGCAGCGCGCGCGCCGCCTCCAGCATCAATTTGCGGAAATGCATGATGCCGAGATCGGTCGGCCCAAGATGTTCACGGGTGCGGTCGGCGATCGGGCCCTGGCTGTCCTGCACCGCGGCGTCCTGCTCCGAGACGCCCTTGATGCCGGTATAGCTCCTGGTTTTCTGCAGCGTGCGATCGATCAGATAGTTGTTGCCCTTGTGGCGCAGCGGCACGTAGTTCTCGTCGACCTCGGCCATCACACCGTTGCCTTTGGCGTAGCCGTCGCGCTCGGCCTGTGTCAGCGGCCGTTCCGGATTCCAGGCGTAGGTATAGATCCAGCAATTGGCATCGGTGACCGGCACAAAAGTCTGCCCAAAAATGTTCTCGCCCGGCATCGCGCTCGGGGCGTAGGAATGGAACGGCATCAGGAACTGCGCGATGCGCCAATAAATGTTGTCCGATCCGGTAAGCCGGCCGCCGGCGATGGTCAATCCGGCATCATGCGGATTGATTTTGATCACGGGCCGCGGATCCTCGGCGATCCAGCGCATGTGATCGGTCGACATCCGCGCCAGCGGATTCACAAAGTGCTTCTTGATGTCGAGGATCTCGTTCTCCTCCTTGTCGAAGGAGAGATGGGCGAAGGTGAAATGTGCGGTGTCGATCGAGCCTTCCACCGACTGCACCCAGTTGCAGTCCTGCCATTTCTTGGAGACGTAGCGGTGCGAGGGCGGCACCAGCGCTATCTCGAGATCCGGCAATTCCGGCATCGCGTCCGCCGGACCCATATAGGCCCAGATCATGTCGCCCCATTCGCGCACCGGATAGGACTTGATGCGGATCTTGTCCTTGGCGTTGAGGTCGGGGTAGGAGGTCGGCATGTCGACGCAGCGCCCGTCGGTGTCGAACTTCCAGCCGTGATAGACGCAGCGGATGCCGCATTCCTCGTTGCGGCCGAACCAGAGATTGGCGCCGCGATGCGGGCAATACTGGTCGATGACGCCGACCACGCCCCTGGTGTCGCGGAAGGCGAGCAGCTCCTCGCCCATCACCACGATCTTCTTCGGCTCGCCATCGGCGTCCGGCAATTCCTCCGACAGAAGCACCGGAATCCAGAACCGCCGCAGCAATTCGCCCATGCCGGTGCCCGCACCCGATTCGGTCAGGAACCTATTGTCCTCGGCGCGCAGCATGATCGATCTCCGGGCGAAGCAACTTCCGCGAGATTGACGCGACCAACGGTGGGCGTCAACGCGGAAGGCTATCAAACAGGCAAACCTAGGCATTCCCGCGGCACGAAATGCCCGGGTGACGCCAAAACGCGGCGCCCTTCGAGAAGGAGGGCGCAGGGAATGCCGGGTGCCGTTGCACCCGCGAGCCTCGTGTGCAGCAAATGCGCAAAAAACGCACACGAGTCATCCACAGGTACAACCGAACACACTCCGGCATTCCCTGCGCGATGGTTTACGGCTTATACGTGGTCTCCTCGGAGTACCGGGCTTGTTAGCCTCCGTCCCCCCGGGCTCGTGACCCGGCGGTTGACGCCAGCGTCGGGGCGTCGGGACCGCACGATTTCGCCGTCCGTATTGGTCAGCGCTCGTCTAGCGCAGCCCACACGTCCATCGCATCCCCGTCTCGCGTCTGGTGACGATTGGCCGAACGCCCCTCTGCTCAAGGCGGGATGCGCGGAGACAACCACACATTTCCGAAAAACGGAAGACAAATATTTTTCGTTTCAGGGCTGGACAGGCCAAATCAGATTGAAAACGCTCGCAAAAACTGCGGTTTTGGCGCGACGAATTTTCAGGGCTTTGCGCGAGCGCATGAGGCGATGACGCGCGAAAATCGCAAAACTGATTCGGCCGTCGTCGGCCATCCAAGTCAGCCCACTAGGTTGAGCCCTGAGTGAGAGCGTCAGATGCGGAAGCGTAGCTCAGCAGTTGAAACGTCGGCTATGGCCAAACAGAGAATGCGCAATTAAGTCTGCCCGATCGCGGCAGGCCCGTGACCGGAGGCGCCAGTGTTCCCGTATACGCGCGAGCAGATGCAGGCAGTTGTTGATGAGATTGAGAAACAAACAGATCGCGGCGCAGCAATGATTGCTGCATCCGTCATCGATGGCATTTTGGAGCATCTTATTATCGCTCGACTCGTAGACCTCTCCTCCAATCGCAAAAAGGCGTTGTTCTGTCAGTCAAACGGTCCACTATCAACCTTGTCGTCTAAGATTGAGCTTGGCTTTGCTCTCGGCTTATTCAACGAAGAACGAAGGGAATCCCTTCATCTTATTCGCGAGGTCCGCAACGCTTTTGCGCACAGAATGGATCCCATAAGCTTCGAGGATCCGGACATATCCGCAATGGTGGAAACAAGAGTGACTCCGAAAGTGAAGGCATATTCGACGATGTCGCCACGAACAAAATTTCTGTTTACGTTCAATATTATGGCTCCCTTTCTCGCCTTCACAGCATCTTTCCCGCAGATTCGGATCAATACACTCGACGATGAGCCGTCATACCACGAACATTTTGACGTGGTCTTGGCTGCCTTGATGCATCTTCTCTTGGAGAAGAAAGGACTGAAGGACGCGCTTGGAAAGCGTCCATCCTCCGAGAAAATGAAACTGTCACTTCTGCAATTCTCGGAAGCGCAGAAAGCAGTCATGGAGTATCATCTGCGGAAAATATCGGACCCGCTTCAGCCAGACACACCTGATTGCAAGCACATTTATAGCGACGGCGTTTTCGAGTTGTGTAAGGACCAAGAAGGGCAGTACAAGCTCTTACCAACCCCTCCGACGGGTAAATAGGAAAAGAGCGGCAACTCAGAACCTTTGCTGAACTTTTCCGATCGCTACTTGCGACTTGCCGAACGTCTGATATGGGTCGTCGCGTCATTTTTGGCCAATTTGCCGGAAGTCCGCTCATCCTCTCACAGCGGCGGAATATCAGACATCCCCTAACGCTGCTCGGGGCCAAATCCAGAGTTGGCTTGGGTTGACGTTCAGGCTGATTGATTCAGGGTGAATGGACCAGGCGCAAACGCGAACATTGCGCAAAAGCGGCCGCGGCGCGTTCCAACGCCGGGCAAGCCTTAAAGCGCGCTATATCTTAGATGCAAATGCGCGTCCGCATCATGCGCAATCACAGCCCGAACGAATGCCTGATCTGCCGCAGCATGGCGAACGCCGCGTCAGTGTAGCGCCCCGCATAGAAATATTGGTCCAGCAACGAGGCGATCGCCACAATGATAAGGGCATTCCCAAGTCCTCGAATCATGGCTGTTGAACTCGAATCATGGCGGTTGAAAACGAACCTGGTGGAAAGGTCGGCCTGGTCCCGTTCTCTCATCTTGCTGATCATTGGAGAGACGCCAGGCCTCGGCCCCGAAATAGGCGGTCAGGATCAAGCTCGTTGAAATCAGAAACCCAAACACAATTCGGACTATCAAAACGCACCCCCAAAATAGTTTCGGGTAGCTGATCATTCCGAGTTGATTCGAAAAATGCAGCAGCGTTGACCTAAGCGCGGCCTGAGCGACAACTTGTGGTGCCTTCGTACCTTGTTGGAGCGCGTTCAGGCCACCTTCCCCATTGGCGGAGCATCCTTGCCGCCAACGGCGGCGCCGAGCGCGATCATCACCTTGGCGGTGAAGTCCTCATTCCAGACCCTCGTGCTGTCGCAGAACGCCTTCAGCACGCGCACGAACTGGATCTTGTTCTGGAGCAGCTCCTGGTCGCTCTTCGAACCGAGCACGGTTTGCGCCGACGCAAAGAGTTTCGCTTTCGCAGCGTCCCAGGCCGCCGCCCGCTTCTCGATCTCGCCGGGCTTCACGTCACCCAGAATGTGCAGGATGCTGCCGGGCTTTCTCAGGCCTGCGTCCCGGCTGTACCACAGGAGGTAATCGAGCTGCTGGATCATCTCGGCAATCTTGCCGCGCAGTTCGTCCTGTAATGTCGCGTTGAAGGCTTCGGGCGAATATTCGCTGGCTTTCCCCTCGAGGAACATGAAGTGATATTGCGATCCAACGGAAATCGCCTTGAGCAGCATGCTGGTGGTGGGGTCGCCGAAATCCCTGTGCTTGATCTCGAAGATATAAATGTGGATCTCGTGCACTCCGCTGTAGAAGATGATGCTGCGCGCGACAAACATCCTGAACGCACGGTCCCGCTCCCGCGACGTCACTGTCTGGCGATTCTCGCGGAAATCGCCCCGGATCGCGGCCGTGACCAGCATCTGCACGGTGTCGGCCCAGCAACGGGCGACATCTTCCTCCGCGATGCCGGCAACGAAGCCGGCCCACGGAATGGGCTTTCCCGCCTCCGGTGCGTCGAAGCCGAAGGCATCGAAATGACCGAAGAACTCGACCGTGGAGTCGGCAAGGAGACCACCGGACCGCCCTTCGGCGTTCGGCGTGCGAATAACGATCTTGCGCTCCGGAAAATTCTCCAGATAGACGCGCTTGCGCAGCTCGTCATGGATGATCGAGGTCAGGCGTGAGGCGGAAATGTGCAAGGACCCGTTGAACGCCTCCAGGTCCTCATCAGTGAGGTTGGGCGGATTGAGTATCCCCTGGATGCGCTTGAACAGCTTCAAAATAGGGTCCCTTCCGTTGCCGATTTTCGACGGAGCGGCGGGATTCTTCAGCGCGGCCGGGTCGACCAGCACCGGATCGTCGATTTGAAGCGCCTCGATGTCCGCCAGCGTTTCCGGCGTGCGGGTGAGCACCGCAATCGGAAGCATGAAGCGGTCCTGGGTGGGGAAGCTCGCCATCTTCCGGGAATGCTTGATCGAGGCATCGAAATATCCGACCTCGAAACCGGTGAACGAGTGGCTGGCCTTCTGCCTTCCCGTGGCAACGACGAGCAGGATGTCGGTGTCGTCGAGATCGGCCTTCAGTTGCGTGCGCCAATTGGCGCCAAGCTTGAAGTCGACGTCGATCGTCAGTTTGAATACAGCAGGATTGAAAGTCCGCCGCAGCTCTTCCGCGATGGCGAGAGCGAGATCCCGGTCTTCGATTGCATAACTCAGGAATAGATGAAGTCTTCCATCGGCCATGGGCGTACTCCATGCAAAGCAATGAAATCGGCAAATACGCGCAATGTCGGGCTGTCTCACCTCAGATCGCGCTCAGCCAAAACGAGCACGTCCGGCTCGAGAAGACCGATTGTTCCGAGGCGATCATAGCGCCATCAGGCCACGAGGATGGTGAAGTACATCACGTTTAGGTTGCGTCAGGCGTGCTGCCCCACCTCTATCCCGGCGCATATTCGCAAATCGGGATCGCCGTCGAGATGCCCTTGACCTGCTCCGAGCCGAGGGCGCGGACCCGGCTGCGATCGGACAACGCATCGGCCACCATCTCCGAGATGACGCAGCGAACGCCGTGGGTCCGCGCGGCCTCCTCCATGCGGGCGCCGATGTTGATGGCATCGCCATAGATGCCGATCGAACGCTTCGCGTCACCCTGCTCGCTCACGATCACGTCCCCGCCATGGACCCCGATGCGAAAGCCGGGCACGACGCCGAATGCGCGCGCATAGGCTTTCCCCTCCCGCGCCACCGCCGCAAACATCGCGTCGATCGCGTGCAGGATGGCGTCATCGTTGATTGCGTCGGACCAATTCCAGATCGCGATCAGGCCATCGCCTTTGTAGAGATAGATTTCGCCGCCATGGTCGACGATCGGCTGCGAGAGGTCGGACAGGAATTTGCGGACGAAGGCGCGCATGGTCAGCGCCCCCAGCCGCTCGCCGAGGGCGGTCGAGCCGTTGATGTCGAGAAACAGCAGCACCTTTCGCTCTTGCACAGGGCGATGATAGGTGCCGAGGATGAGATCGAGCAGCGTGCGCAGGCCTACGAAGTGCGCAACGCGCATCATCAGAATGCCGGGAATCGAGAAGGCGGTGAAGAAGGCAAGACCGTAAGGCAGGCGGCGATATACCACCGGCAGATCGTCGAGCCGGCCGAGCACGACATGGGTGATGTGCAGCGCGACGAGATAGAGCGCCATCACCACCAGGATGTAGATGAAGATCGAGCGCAGCGGATGCATCGCCCGCATCCAGTTGCCGCGCGGGCCCTGCACATAGAATTCCTCGAACAGGCCGATGCCGGCGCCGATCAGAAGCGCATTCATGGTGCCGATTTCGACCGGCCGTCCGACCGCGGCGGTGGTCAAGGCGCCGAGGCAGGCGAAGATCACCGTCGAGAGCAGGACCGCTGCAAGCTTCCGGCGCGTCGTCGCGGTCATGGCTACTCTGCCGTGCGATGGACAAAGGTGGGTGGGAGGCGCCGGGCTAACCATGGCCGACTTTCTCGTTTCGCGCGCAAAGATATTGATAAAGACACCAGGACATGCGACCGCATTCCCGCGACACGAAATGTCCGGGTGATCATGCTTGTCCTTCAGGTGAGGGACGCACTGACACGCGGAAGAACGATCCGGATTTCGGTGAACTCGCCAGGACAGGTATCGACCTCTATCGATCCTGCATGCTGCTTGACGACGATGTCGTGACTGATTGAAAGGCCAAGGCCCGTTCCTTCCCCGGCGGGCTTGGTGGTGAAGAACGGATTGAACATCTTTTCCTTCACGTCGGGCGGAATGCCGATTCCGTTGTCCCGGATCGTGATCTCGACACAATCCCCAAGGTTTCGGGTTGCCGCCGCAAGCATCGGCTCGAAATCATCCCGGTCGACCTCACGGCTGCGTCTAACGACCGCATCGAAGCCATTTGAGATCAAATTGAGCAAGACGCGCGTGATCTCCTGAGGAAACACATCGGCCTGCCCCACGGCTGGATCGAATGACCGCCCGAGCGTGATGTTAAATCCCTGCTTCTCCGCCCGTGCCCCGTGATAGGCGAGATTGAGGCTCTCTTCGACCAGGGCATTGATATCGACGGGCCGGTGGTCACCCGAGCCTTCACGCGCGTGCAGCAGCATATTCTTGACGATAGAGTCGGCACGCTTGCCGTGCTGCACGATCCTCCCGAGATTATCGCGCAGGACATCCGCCAACTCGGCGATTTCGGTCGATGTCTCATCGTCGACCTGCACTCGCACCAAAGCCTTCTGCAGTTCGTCGATCAATTCGACCGATAGGCTCGAGAAGTTGTTGACGAAATTGAGCGGGTTCTTGATCTCATGCGCGATGCCGGCGGTGAGTTGGCCAAGTGACGCGAGCTTTTGGGTCTGGACCAGACGGTCCTGCGCCGTCTGCAACTCGCGCAACGCAGTTTCGGCGGCATCGCGCGCCGCACGAATGGCCTGCTCGGCGCGCTTTCGCTCGGTGATGTCGGCATAGATCAGCACGAAGCCGCCATCCGGCACCGGGTTGCGGCGCACCTCGACGACGCGACCGTCGGGGCGCGTCCGCTCGTAGCGCATCTCCCGCCTGGTATCGTCGAGGGAGCTTCTCAGTTGCGCTTCGAGATCGGCCGAGCCGAACTCCCCTCGTGCAACCAGATAACGGAAGAGCTCCGCGAAGCCTGGCCGCTCGGCAAGATAGGCGTCCGGCAGATCGAGCATCTCCTGCAAATTGCGGTTCCATGCCGCCAGGCGCGCCGCGGCGTCGAACATCGCGACGCCGTCGCCCATGTTGTCGAAGGTGGTACGTAACTCGGCCTGCCGCTCGCGCAACTCGCCCAACAGCCGCGCGTTCTCGATGGCGATCACTGCTTGCGCGGCAAAGCCTTCCAGGAGTGCAATCTCGTTCTCGGAAAAGGGCCTGACTTCGCGTCGGGCGGAGACGATCAGTCCAAGCAGCGTCTCGTCTCGACGCAGCGGCACAAACAGCGCGGTACGAATCCCGGCGAGATCGACCGCACTCCGCATGACCGGATGGTCAATTTCCGCGCAGTCGGAAATGTGCACGAGACGGTCGCCGGCGAGCAAGACCCGGCCTACCGGATGGTCAGAGCCCCGAAATCCCCGGCGCAGGAGATCGGCGAATTGTTGTGGCAAATTATGAACCGCGACCGCGCTGAAGCGTTCGCCGTCATAGACCTGCAAGCTGCCATAAGCGACGCCGCAGAGGCGGTGTGCCTTCACCAGGATCGCGTCGAATACCGGCGCGAGATTGCCGGGCGATGAATTGATGACTTGCAGCACCTCGGCGGTCGCGGTTTGCCGCTCGAGCGCTTCGCGCTGCTCCGTCAGCAACCGCCTGTTCTCGATGGCGATCACCGCCTGATCGGCAAAGGTGCGCACCAGCTCGATCTGCCGCTCGGTAAATGGCTCGGGTCGTTGGCGCCCCAAGCTCATCATACCAATCGGCTCGCCGTCGCGCAGCAGCGGGACGCCAAGGAGCGCGCGTGCTCCCGAGAGTTCGAAGATCTCGGGAAATTGATATTCTGCGTCGGCAGTGATGTCGGCGATTTGCAAAGCGCGACGTTCCGAGACCACCCGCCCGGTCATCGTGCGTCGGCCCGAGCGCCCGGAAACCGGATGAGTATCAAGATACTTCTGCAATCTGACGGCGCCGGCCGACGCTTCAGGCGTCAAGCCGACCGCCGCGACATAGCGGAAGACGTCGCCGTCGCGCCGCGAGACGAACCCCATCTCTGCCTCGCATAACCTTGCCGCTGTCCGGGCGACCGTCTCCAGCACCGGTTTAAGGTCGAAAGTCGAGCGGCTGATGACCTTCAGCACGTCGCTGGTGGCGGTCTGGTGCTGCAGGGATTCGGTCAAGTCGATGGTGCGCTGGCGCAATTCGCCGAGAAGCCGCGCATTCTCGATTGCGATCACAGCCTGCGCGGCGAAGTTCTGCACGAGCGCGATCTCCTTGTCGGAGAATGGTCGCACCTCCTGACGGTAGATGTTGAAGACGCCGAGCAGGGTGTTGTCCTTGCGGAGCGCGACATTGACGAGCGTGCGGGCGCCGCCCAGGTCGACATAGGCGCGGCGCACGCGGTTGCTGGCTCGGTACAGCTCGGTCGTTGCCAAATCCGCTATGTGAACAAGATTTTGACCGCGGACGATCTCCACAAGACTGGCCGAAGCCGCTACAGGTACAGGCTCGCGGACAAACTCGGCGAGCGCGGCTGGCACCGCGTAGGTGGCGGCTATGCTGAATCGCTCCCCGTCATAGGTCCAGAGAGCGCCAAATCCGGCTCCGCACAGCCGCGTCGCCTTCCCGAGCATCGCCTGAAACACCGGCGCGAGATCGCCGGGCGAGGAATTGATGACCTGCAACACCTCGGCGGTCGCAGTCTCCTGCTCACGCGCCTCTTTCAGCTCGCGGGTGAGCGTGCGCACCTGCTTTTGCAGGTGGGCAATGGACGGAACAGCGGTCGATCGTTCGGGCGTTTTGCGCCTACTCGGACGCAGCCCCTTGCTCGGATGTTCGCTTCCGCGTTGCGGCATTTCGCTCCCCCGGGTGGGTCGGAACGATGCTTAACCTTATACAAATCCAGAGTTCCGCGCCACGGCCGAACACTCGCTCCGGGTCCATCTCCGGACCTGGCCCAGCTCACTCGATGACCTCGGAGGCGAGCGCCAGCAGCGTTGGTGGAATGTCGAGACCAAGCGCTTTTGCGGCCTTGAGGTTGATGACGAAGTCAAACTTGGTCGGCCGCACCACCGGCAGATCGCCCGGCCGGGCCCCTTTGAGAATCCGGGCGGTGTAGGTGCCGGCCTGACGGTAAGCGTCGGTAATATTGGTTCCGTAGCCGATGAGGCCGCCTGCCACCGCAAACTCGCGCTGAACGTAAATCGCCGGCGAACCAGCAATCATCTTGATAAGAGCGCGTCGTCTCATGGGGCCCCCGGAACTCAGGGCCACGCCGAACACACCTCGAAAAATACCACACTTACTGCGGGACTGCGCAGGTCATCGCCGCCGACTGTGAAGTTCTACTTCGGCGGCGCACCATCGATCTCGCAATTGGGATTGGTGACTGACTTCATCGCGAAGCAGCGCGGCCCGCGTGCAGCCCGCGCTTTACTTGCGCGCGATCTGGGTCTTCGCTTGCAAGTGGCAAAAACGGTCAGCACTACTGACCGTCTGACAAGATGACATGGGTGTCATCGGTTTTCCATCATTGGTCGTCAATGTCATTCGCCTTACGCTATCGATGTAGGGCAAGGGGTGTGCATCAGCAGCTAGCCCAGGCTGAAAATAATCACCGGCGAAGTTGGCCGGGGGGTCGCGCGTATCGATGGGTTGCGCGCGCAACAAGAGACCGATGCACACTCGACTGCATGCACCGCTCGCGTTCACATCTGCAAAAAATGAAATATAAAGGGAGGAAGTGCGCATGATGAAGCATTGGCGTCGCTCTAGCTTCTGTATTTCGGTCGCGGTCGCGGCATTCGCCGCGTCGTCGGCGTTTGCTCAAGGCGTCGATACTGCGCGTATCGATTCCGGCGGTCAGAATGACTGGCTGACCTATCACGGCTCGTACCAGTCCTATCACTACAGCCCCCTGGCCCAGATCAACACCAGCAACGTCAATAACCTGAGTGTCGCCTGGATCCATATTCCGGGACGCTCGACGCGCGGGCTGCAGTCGATGCCGCTGGTGGCCGATGGCGTGCTCTACTACACCGGCTCCTACAGTCGCGTCTTCGCGCTGAACGGCGCCACCGGCGAGGTGATCTGGTCCTACTTCCCCGAACTCGACGAAGCGTTGGTCGCGCGGCAGACGCACTCGCCGTATAATCGCGGCGTCGCAATCGGCGAGGGCAAGGTCTATGTCGGCACCGTGGACGGCCGGCTCATCGCGCTCGACATGAAGACCGGCAAGGTGATGTGGGACACCAAGCTGATCGATTCCCAGAAATTGACCGTCGGCTTCACCGGCGCGCCCCTCTACGCCAAGGGCACGGTCATCATCGGTGCGCAAGGCGGCGAATGGCCGGGCCGCGGACCGATCTTTGCGGTCGACGCTGCCACCGGCAAGAAGAAATGGGAATTCCTGACCGTTGCCGGCACCGACGACGCGATGAAGACCTGGGGCAATGACTCCTGGCGCACCGGCGGCGGCGGCGGCTGGATGCCGGGCACCTACGAATCCGATACGAACACGGTTCTGTGGGGAACGGCCAACCCGGCACCGCTCTATGACTGGTCGGGAGCCGATTACAAGACGCAAGGCGCCCGCCCGGGCGACAATCTCTACACCACCTCGGTGATCGGCCTCGATATCGATACCGGCAAGCTGAAGTTCTATCATCAGGAGTTGCCGCACGACGCCTGGGACTTCGACAGCGCGGTCGGCGAGTTCGTGATGCTGGATCGCGATGGCCAGAAGTACATCGTGCATCCCAACAAGAGCGGATACATCTTCGTCTATGACCACAATCTGGGCCTCAAGAACGTCTGGCGGATCACCCAGAACAGCAACTTCGTCAAGAACATCGATCCCAAGACGGGTGAGCTGGTCGGACGCCGCGACTTCACGGCCGGCAAGGTCGACGAGCCGCTGTGCCCGCACATTTCCGGCGGCGTGAGCTGGAACTCGGGCTCCTACAATCCCAAGACGGGCCTCTACTACAAGCTCGGTCAGGAATGGTGCATGACCCTCACTGTCATGAAGACGACCCCGATCGTGACGCCGCAGGCCCAGCTCAACATCGGCGCAGACTTCAAGATCGCGCCGCCCCCGGGCGGCCAGATCTATGGTCATCTCGACGCGCGGGATCCGATCACGGGCGCCAAGAAATGGGAAGTCCGCTTCCCCGAGCCTCCGCTGGCAAGCGTGCTGTCCACCGGTGGCAATCTGGTGTTCGTCCCTGACTCGCGTGGCACGGTTCACGCCTATGACGCAGAATCGGGAACCGAGCTGTGGAATCATTCCGACGGCACCGGCCACCAGGGCGGCATCATCAGCTACGCCGTCAACGGCAAGCAGTACATCGCGGTCGTTGCCGGTTTTGGCGGCATGGCTTCGGATGACTACGCGCCGACGTTCGGCGGCGTCTACAAGAGCATGCCGCGCGACGACGGCGCGCTCATCGTCTACAGCCTGAAATAGGTTGTGCGACAGCCTGCGAGGAGCGGCGCACCACGCCGCTCCCCGCGTATTGAGGCGAGCTGACTGGAACTCCCGTCAGATGAATGGGTTTGGCCCTCATGAGATTGAGTGCGAAGATCACAACGTGGCGGCCGCTGATACTCGCCGTCTTCCCGGTGTTTTCCTTGGCGTTTTCCGCCGCACCGGGCCGCGCCCAGCAGCCTGCTGCCCCCGCGCAGCAACCCGCTGCCCCGGCAGCGAACAGCGATCAGCTCGATGTGAAGCAGTTGTTTGCGACCACCTGTGGCTGGTGTCACTCCGACGGCGGTCGCGTCGCCGGCAAGGGACCGCAGCTCATGGACACCAAGCGAGACGACGACTTCATCCGCAACCGCATCAAGAACGGCAAGGAAGGCGCGATGCCTGCCTTCGGTGGCATGTTCAACGATGCGCAGATCGACCAGATCATCAAATACATCCGTAACCTGAAACCGGACCAAGGCTGAGCCGGCAGGATTGATCAACGGGGCATGCACAGACAATGAAAATCATTCTCCCTCTCATGGTCGGCGCCGCGATTGGACTTGTCGGCGCGGCGCAGGCCCGATCTCTCGATGCGATCCGCGAGTCCGGCGCGCTTGGACTGTGCGCCCACCCCAATTCGCTGCCATTCGCCAGCAAGGCCGGCGACCCGCCGGGATTTCAGGTCGAATTGGGCAAGGCGCTGGCGCATGAGCTTGGCGTCTCGTTGAGCCTCGACTGGATCATCACCCAGTACCAGTTGCACAGCGCCGCCTGTGACATCGTCCTGGACGTCATTGCCGACCAGCAGGCGCAGGGCGAAACCCATTTGAGGATTTCAAAGCCGTACTATCGCACTGGCGTCGCGCTGGCCGTGCCGGCGTCGAGCCAGATCACGTCCTTCAAGAGCCTCGACGCGCACACCAAGGTCGGTGTCCTGGTCGGATCGATGGCGGCCATGACGCTTGGTCAACGTCACGTGTCGACGTCGACATTCGGATTCGAGGTCGACATGCTCGACGCGCTTGCCAATCATGAGATCGACGCGGCGGCGGTCACGCCGGCGATGGCCGGCTATTTCAACTTGACGCATCCGGACAAGGCCGTGCGCATCCTCGATCTCGACGAGAGCGAGCCCAACCTCAACTGGAATATCGCCGTCGGCATGGTCCGGCCCGACGGCAGCTTGCAGAGCGCGGTCGATAGCGCCATGGAAAAGCTAAAAGCCGACGGCACGATCGGCCGAATCTACGGCCGTTACGGGGTAACCCTGCAAATGCCGAAATAGCTCGTCGGGCGGGCGAAGCTCGACGAGCGAAGGCGAAAGCGTAAGCCGCCAGCTCCCGCGCAAAAGAGGCGGATTACGCTTCCGCCGATCCGCTCTACAGACTTTTACGAGGTGTGCGCGGCCGACCGGCGAAAGCTCCGGCCGACTGTGAAGTTCTGCTTCATGCCCCGTCAACGTTATCGCCGATAGTCGCTCGTCCGACGCGCCCGTACATCCAGCTCGCAGATCAGAAGTCACGGCGACTTCGGTTTGCGACGAGATGGGAGCACGGCGATGCAAAGCACCAGATTTTCCAGACGCGATTTACTCGGCGCTGCGGCGGGCGCGCTGCCCCTCGTCGCTGCCTTGGCGGAGCCGCTCAAGGCGGCAGAGCCGCGGCCGAGCGCAGCGGGCGCCGATGCGTCATCGTGGGCGGATCCGACGATGCCCGAGGTGACGCATCGCATGATTGAAGCGAACGGCATCCGGATCCACGTGGCCGAACAGGGCACGGGTCCTCTCGTCATCCTCTGCCACGGCTTTCCAGAGTGCTGGTATTCCTGGCGGCATCAGCTCGGGGCACTCGCCAAGGCCGGTTTCCACGCCGTGGCGCCCGACCTGCGCGGCTATGGCCGCAGCGATCGTCCGGAGGAGGTCGAGAAATACACGGTGCTCCATGACGTCGGCGACGTCGTGGGTCTCGTCGACGCACTCGGTGTCAAACAAGCTGTCATAGCCGGCCACGACATCGGCGCCACGATCGCATGGCAAGCCGCGCTGCTGCGTCCCGACCGCTTCAAGGGTGTGATTGCGCTCGGCCCGCCATTCCGGCCGCGGGCGTTTGGCGGTGAGGGGCCGCCGACAAGCGTCATGCCGCAAACCAGGGATGCGATGTTCTACCAGCTCTTCCTGCAGACTCCGGCGGCCGAGGCGGCGCTTTCGCGCGACATGCGCCGCACGTTCCGCTCGCAGTTCTATTCGCTCTCCGCCGACAGGCCGGCGTCCACGAACGGAGGCGTTGCTCAAGCCGGGATGGTGCCCCGCAAGGGCGCTGCCTTCACCGAACCGGCATCATTGCCGGCGTGGATCACGGAGGCCGACGTCGATGTCTACGTCGCGGAATTCACCCGCAGCGGCTGGCGCGGCCCCTTGAGCTGGTGGCGCAATATCGATCGCGGCTGGGAGCTGATGGCCGCTCTTGATGGCGCGGAGGTCAACGTGCCCGCGCTCTATATGGTGGGCGAGCGCGACCTGCTCGCCGAAGCGTTTCGATCAGCCATTGCCCTGCAATCGACGCTCATTCCAAAGCTGCGGCCGCCGATCATGCTGCCGAACTGCGGACACTGGACCCAGCAGGAACGCGCGTCCGAAGTCAGCGCCGCGATGATCGAGTTTCTGAGGCAGGTCCATGCGTAGATGGGGTAACGGGCCGGTACGCCGAACCTGCAGCCCAGTGCGTGTTGATGGAATGGGGCCTCACGGCTTGACGTAGGTCCAGCCTTGCTCCTCCAGCTGCATGATGTGGATGACGCCGGACTTCACCACCTGGGCCTCGGGAATGATCGGGATGTCCTTGTTCTCCGCCTTGTGCATGTTCTCCTGCGTGTTGCCGCAGGCCTTGTATGAAATCTCCGGCGTGCTCAGCGCCATTGTCTCGATTCGGGCCTTCACGGGCGAGGTGTCACTGCGCAGCATGTGCAGGCCCGGTCCGAACGTGACCACCTCGATTTTCACGTCCTCGCCGATCTCCTTGTAATATTGCGTCACGTTCATTGCGTTGTTGAGTGCCAGATTCATCGCAGCCGGATCATTGGTATTCACCTGCAGGATCAGGTGGTGCTCCGTTTTCTGCGGGGAGGCCTCGGCAGGAGCGGACGGCTTCTTCGCCTGCGCGGTAGCGGCGGGCCTTACGGACTTCACGGCAACGTGCCTCTTCACGATGAGATGAGGCCTCGGCCTCGGCATCGGCCTCAGCTTCTGCTCAACATCCTGCGCCGCGGCCAGCGCCGTCGTGACCAGAAGCGCGACCGCGCCCGCCATTGCTGCTATCGCGACATACCGAAACCTGACCATCGTCACCTCCCTCGAAGAACGCCACGCCGTGAATTATTGGTCATTGGGTTTGGCGATAGCGTGTGGCCATTTGCACGTCGTGCCGATCCTTGTCCGCAACGCTTCCAGCCCGTTGAGCGCGAAACTTCCATCCAGCTCATTTCCCGAAAGGGGCAGCAGCCGGACCGCGAGCTCCCCCGCATCCGGAAGTGACTGCAGCAAGGCGACCACGTCTCCCTTGAACGCGACGCCGTCGCCAGATGCCGCCGCGGCGCCCGCGAGTTGCACCGGGTTGCCGCCGTTCACGCGATAAGAAATGTAGTAGTTGTCGCCGCGGCCGGTGATGGCAGCTCCAGTCACGGCAAGTTCCGTGCGACCGCCGCGGCAGCGAATGGATAGCTGCATTGCCACGCCGCCCGCGACCTTGCGCGATGCGGTCGTAGCGGTGGCTATCGGCGAATAGTCGACGGGCGACGTTGTCTCGCTCACGATCCAGCCATCGCCTGCCAGCGCCAGCTCGATCGGCGATGTTATCGCACGCGCTGGCTTGTCCTGGCATTCCTGCCCCTTCGCGCTTTCCATCTGCAGGCAAGCGCGAAGCTGCGGCGTCGCGTCGCTTGCAGCTTGCGCCGAGGCAACCCCACTCACGAGCGCGAGGACGATCGGGAACGGGAGAGCCGCGGCTTTCATTGCGATGCCTGGCTTTCGTGCGCATGGCGATCGAGCCAGGCCTGCGCCGCAGAGAAGCGCGCAAGACCTGGGACCGACGCGGCGAGATTGATCGACTTCCATTTCGGATCGAAGCCGGGCCCTTGCAGCTTGTCGAGCCGGGAGAACAGGTGATCGACAAAGCGCGCGACGCGCTCATAGCGGTTCGAATTGGTCGGCCAATTGAACGCGACGAGCGCGGTGGGGACCGCAATCGTCTCGATGCGCTCGCCCTGCTTGATCAGGCCGGGATAGTCGGCCGCATCGAGAGTCGAGGGAAGATAGTAGTCCTCCAGTTTGTCGTTGTAGGGGACCGGCAGGAACTTGAAGCCGGGCTCGAACCGCCTGCGCACGAACGCGTCAACCGGCTTGGACGTGATGAACACCACCGCCGCCATGCCGTTCTCGCCCTTGCGCATCTGCTCCAGCGCGACCTGATGCGGGATGAACGTCTTCTCGACGTCGAGACCGAGACGAGAGAAGATCAGCGGTCCCGAATAAGCTGCGGCGGTGCCGAGCGTATTGAAGTTCACCTTCTTGCCGGCGAGGTCGGCAAGGCTCTGAATCTCGGGCCGCACGAACACATGCAGCTCGGACGGGAACAGATTAAGCACGTAGGCGATCTTGTGCTGAATATCCGGCACCTGGTTCTTGTACTCGTCGAGCGAGTCTGCGCTGATGATCGCCGCGTCGATGCCTCGCAGATAGAGCAGTGAGTTGACGTTCTCTGTCGGTCCGCGGGTCACGACCGGCAGGACATGCAGATTGTCGCCATCGTCGACCACGCGCGCCATTTCCGCGGCAAAGCGTATCGGCGCGCCCTCCAGGAGGCCTCCGGCGAGGCCGACCGTCCACGCGTTGATGGTCTCCTGCGGTCTTGCGACCGCAGTCTCTTGCGGCCTCGGCGGCGGATGCGAGTGAGCATGGGTGCGAGCATGCTTCGCGTGCGCATCCACCAGGGAAGGCGGAATGGCCAGCAGCAGCGCAGCCAATGCTGCGAGCGCAAGCAGCGGGCGTGATCCCACAGATTTGTTCATGGAAAAGTTCCTACGTTCTACTATCGATGCAGCGCATCGGATCGCTCTTTCGCTTCCTTGATTCCGCCGGCCAGAGCCCTGGCGTAGAGATCAAGCGCCCTTTTTGCATCGCCGCGCGTCCCATAGGTTCTCCATTTGGAAAGGATGAGCGGATCATAGGTTTCCGCGAGCGCGAAACTTGCCTGTGCACTGCCCATTTCGGCGGCGCGCTGAAGCACGATTCGCGCTGACCCGATGTCGCCGCGACTGAGCAGCACGCGCGCGTACGCCACCAACCTCGTGGTTTCCGCCGTATCCTCCGCTTTGGGTTGAGTGCTTGAGACGGCCGCCTGCTCTGCTGCGATCGGCTTGGCCGCTTCCACCGCCTGTTGTGCGTTGATCTGATCGGCGGCGATGATGGAAGGCGCAGGCGCCTGGCGCCGTGCCAACACAAGGTTGCGCTCCAGCTGCGCCGTCCTCTCACGCTCCTGTTGCAGAGATTGGCGCAGTTCCGCCGAGCCGCCCTCGCTCGCCTGCCACAGCCGGGCGGCTTCGTCGCGGGCCTTGGCCGCGAGCGCCGTCTGCGTCTCGACATCTTGCCGCGCCGCTGCAAGATCCTGCTCCAGCCGGCTCGCGCGGTCGTGTTCCTGCTGCAGCGATTTGCGCAAATCCGCCGCGCCTGCGTCCGCCGTCTTGAGTCGGTTCGCTTCGGCTGCGGCCTTGGCTGCGAGCGCGGTCTGCGTGTCGACATTGCGCCGCGCTTCTGCGAGATTCTGCTGCAGCCGCGCTTCACGCTCCCACTCTTGCGCCAGGGACTTTCGCAGCTCTGCGGCGCTGCTGTCCGCCGCCTGCTTGACCGCTTGGTTGCTGGCCATCCGCGCCTCAGCCTCGTAGGCGTAGATCGCGGCGTGCACCATCGAGAGGTTCTGTGCCAGCACCTCGGCTCTGTCGTGCTCCTTCTGTAGCGATCGTTTCAATTCCGCGGAATCACCATCCGCGACCTGCTTTAGTCGGCTGGCTTCGGCATTCGCCCTGGTCGCCAGTGCGGTCTGCGTCTCGACATCGTGCCGGCTTGCTGAGAGCTCCTGCGCCAGCGCCGCCGCCCGGTCGCGTTCCTGCTGCAAGGACTCTCGCAAATCCGCCGTGCCGTCTTCCGCCGCCCGCTTGAGCTTTGCCACCTGATCGCTGGCCTGGAGCGCTTGAGCCTCGTAGGCGTAGATCTTTGTTCGCGCCGTCGAGAGCTCCTGTTTCAGGGCCTCGGCCTTGTCGTGCTCCTGCTTGAGCGATTGCCTCTGCTCCGCGGAGCTTTTTTCCGCCGCCTGCTTCAACTGCGCGGCTTGCTCGTCCGCTTTGGCGGCGAGCGCGGTCTGCGTCTCGACATCGCGGCGCACCTCTACAAGATCCTGCTCCAGCCGGCCCGCGCGGTCGTGTTCCTGCTGCAGGGATTTACGCAAATCCGCCTCGCCTGCGTCCGCCGTCTTCTTCAGTTGACTTGCTTCGGTCGTCGCCTTGGTCGCGAGCGCGATCTGCGTCTCGACATCGCGGCGCGCCTCCACAAGATCCTGCTCCAGCCGGCTTGCGCGGTCGTGTTCCTGTTGGAGGGATTTACGCAAATCCGCCTCGCCTGCGTCCGCCGTCTTCTTCAGTTGACTTGCTTCGATCGTCGCCTTGGTCGCGAGCGCGGTCTGCGTCTTGACATCGCGCCGCGCCGCCGCGAGGTCCTGCTCCAGCCGGCCCGCGCGGTCGTGTTCCTGCTGCAGCGATTTTTGCAAATCCGCCGCGCCTGCATACGCCGTCTTGAGTCGGTTCGCTTCGGCCGCCGCCTTGGCCGCGAGCGCGGTCTGCGTGTCGACATTGCGCCGTGCCGCCGCAAGATCCTGCTCCAGCCGGCTTGCGCGGTCGTGTTCCTGCTGCAGCGATTTGCGCAAATCGGCCGTGCCTGCGTCCGCCGCCCGTATTGATGGGCCGACTTTGTCGTCGGTCGTGGTGACCGACACCCCCGGCGGCCCGACACTGCGGCGCGATGCAAGATCCCGCTCCATCTGCTCGGCACGGTCGTGCTCATCTTGCAGGGCTTTTCGCAATTCGGCGATTTCTCTGTCGGCCGCCTGCGTGGCGAGAGTCGACTCGCCGCACGCCCTGTTCAGGAGCCTCAGCAGCACTTCCAGATCGCGCTTCGTGGCGGCGAGTTCGCGCGCCTGCATCTCGGTTGTTTGGCGTTCTTGCTCCTCGGCGGCTTGGGATTGCGGCGGATCGCTGGTCTGCGCCAGGCGCGCGGATGTGTCGCCGCTCCGGCCGTCGTCATGCGCCTGCCCGTCCAGCGTCCACGTCGTCGCGAAGAAGACTGCAGTCAGCAACAGCGCCGCGGTTCTAGCCGGCGACAGGCGGCTCCCTGACCTCTGGCGGAAGGCCGCTTGATACGCCCGAACCTCAATTCCGTTGGAGGGATTCCCGTCCTCGCAGGGAATGACGACCCTTCGGCTTCCGCGCGCATCCACATCCCCTGCAGCCGCCTGGTGATATGGCCTGTCGTGACAAATTAATAAATTACGGTGCCGCTTCATGCGAAACCAATCCTCCAGGGAGGACCGCGGCTAACTCTTTGGGGCAGCGCAGCAATAAAAGTTGGCGCTCGGCAATAAAGTTAGCGCTTAGAAACAAAGAATGAGAATTAAATGTTAGCAATTAAATTAACGCTTGGCAATTAGTTAAATTGGCTGCTTACAATTAAAGCGAAATAAATCAGCGTTTTACAATCAATAATGTGTTTGGCGGCCGGCAATAAACGCGTCATTGAGCGTTTGGATGGCCACGGATACGACTGAAGGTAGCGCCACACTGCCGGTCCGCCTCCCTTCACCACTCGTCGAACACGCCGACGCTCAAGAGCGTACGGAGGGCCCCGCGCGCGCTGCGCGGAGCGCGCCGATGTGCCACGGGTACGTCGAAACCGGACAGATTTGTGGATGGCTCCGGCTGGGGTTTCTCGGCCTCGGGGGCGCTTACACCGGCCGCTCGCCCTTGATGGTGACGCGGGTGCCGGCGCGGGTGTGGGGCCAGTAATCCCACATCGCGCGATGCTGGGCGCAGCGGTTGTCCCAGAATGCGATCGCGTTCTCGCTCCAGCGGAAGCGGCACTGGAACAGCGGGTTCTCCGCGTGCTGGTAGAGATAGGCGAGCATGGCGTCGCTCTCGTCGCGGGGAATGCCGATGATGTGGCGGGTGAAGCCGCGGTTGACGTAGAGCGCTTTCTTTCCTGTCACCGGATGGGTGCGCACCATCGGATGCTCCGCGCGCGGATAGCTCGGCTTGTCCGCGACGCCATAGTTGGCGTAGAGCCCGCGATAGGTGGACTCGCCGTCGTGCAGCGCCTTGAGTCCGTCGAGATAGACTTTCATGCGATCCGACAGCGCCTCATAGGCCGCGTACATGTTGGCGAACAGCGTGTCGCCGCCCCGCGGCGGGCACTGCCTGATGTAGAGGATCGAGCCCATCGGCGGCTCGAGGTCGCAGGACACATCGGTGTGCCAGCCCTCGCCATTGGCGCGCGGGGAATCCTTGTCGGCATGGATCTTCATCAACGCAGGATCTTCTTCATCATGCGGGGCCGCGGGATGAATATGGAGCTCGCCGAACTTGCGGCCGAAGGCAAGATGCTGCTGCGGGCTGATGTGCTGGTCGCGAAAGAAGATCACGAGATTCTCGGCGAGCGCGCGATGGATCTCGTCCATCTGGCGGTTGGAGCGCGCATCGCCGTCGACGAGCGTGCCGATGTCGACGCCCGAAATCTCCGCGCCGATGATCGGGGTGAGCTTCTCGACGCCGATGGTCTCGTAAGGCTCGGACTCGTCGGCGACGTGACGATAGCGGGGTCCCTGCTTGCCTGACAGCGAGCTCATGGAAGTTCCTCCCGGCTTGTTGTTGGGTCATCGTAGCGTCAAGCGGAGGAAGCGCAACATACTCCGCTGTCGTCCCGGACAAGCGAGCGTGAGCGAGCGCCGATCCGGGACCCATAACCACAGGGTGGAGTTTTGCGAAGACTCGGAGTGACAGCCTGCCTAACCACAGAAGCCTGGGGTTATGGGTCCCCGCTTGGCGCCTTCGCCGAAGCTTCGGCGCCCCGAGACCTCACCCCGCCGAAGCCTCTGGCGTAGGCGGGTCGCGGGGACGACAGCGGAGAATTACCCCGCAGCGGAGATTCATTCCGCCGCCGTCACACTCTCAGCCACCTTGCCGCCATTGCCGTAGCGCTGGTCGATGTAGTCGATCACCAGCGCCTTGAAATCGGCGGCGATCGTGGGTCCGCGCAGGGTACGGAACTTCTTGCCGTCGACGAACACGGGCGCGGCCGGCGCTTCGCCGGTACCGGGCAGCGAAATGCCGATATTGGCGTGCTTGGATTCGCCGGGGCCGTTGACGATGCAGCCCATGACGGCGACGTTGAGCTCCTCGACGCCCGGATATCTGGTCTTCCAGGTCGGCATCTCGTCGCGGATGAAATCCTGGATCGCGCGCGCCAGCTCCTGGAACGTGGTCGAGGTGGTGCGGCCGCAACCCGGGCAGGCCGCAACGAGCGGCACGAAGGTGCGGAAGCCCATGGTCTGCAACAGCTCCTGGCCGACCTGCACCTCGCGGGTGCGGTCGCCGCCGGGCTCCGGCGTCAGCGAAATGCGGATGGTGTCGCCGATGCCCTGCTGCAGCAGAATGCCGAGCGCCGCGGACGACGCCACGATGCCCTTCGAGCCCATGCCGGCCTCGGTGAGGCCGAGATGGATCGCATAGTCCGAGCGGCGCGCCAGATCCTGATAGACCGCGATCAGATCCTGCACGGCCGAAACCTTGGCCGACAGGATGATGCGGTTCTTGGGCATGCCCAGCTCTTCCGCGCGCGCGGCGGAGAGCAGCGCCGACTGCACCATGGCCTCGCGCGTCACCGCCCGCGCGTCACGCGGATTGGGCGAGGCCGTGTTCTCGTCCATCAACCGGGTGAGCAGTTCCTGGTCGAGCGAGCCCCAATTGGCGCCGATGCGCACCGGCTTGCTGTTCTTGTTGGCGATCTCGATGATGTCGGCGAATTGCGTGTCGCGCTTGTCCTTGAAGCCGACATTGCCGGGGTTGATTCGGTATTTGTCGAGCGCCTCGGCGCAGGCCGGATATTGCGCGAGCAGCTTGTGGCCGATGTAATGGAAGTCGCCGATCAGGGGCGTGTTGATGCCCTTCTTGCGCAAGCCGTCGCGGATGTGCGGGACGGCAGCGGCGGCCTCCTCGCGGTCGACGGTGATGCGCACCATCTCGGAGCCGGCGCGCGAGAGCGCTGCGACTTGGGCCACGGTCGATTCGACATCGGCGGTGTCGGTGTTGGTCATCGACTGCACCACGATCGGGGCGCCGCCGCCGACGGCAACACCGCCGACCTTGACCTGCGTGGTTGTGTGCCGGGCGCTGGGGCCGGCGATGTCGAGTTCAGGGAGTTTTTCTGGTCTGTTCATGGGGCAACCGGATATCAGGTTTTGATGACATTCACCAAGGGGGTGTGGCGGCACATCGCGGGTTCGACGGAACTGAATGTTTGCATCGTTAATTCAATAGCTTAGACCGTCGATTCCGAGCCAAAAGGAGGCGGCGGGCATGACCGCTATATTGGGCCGCATGGGGCGAAATCAAAGAGCAATTTTGCGTCTATTCATGTGATCTGGCGCACCCTAGGCTCACCGGAAAGCAGAGCGGGAGGCTGCCATGGCAGGGCATAGCGAGCTGATCTCTACAGCGGAACTCGCCACTATGTTAGGCCAGCCCAACCTTCGCCTGTTCGATTGCACGACGACGCTCGAATATCTGCCGCCCGGCAGCGACGCGCCCTACAACGTCGTGCCCGGACGCCACACCTTCGAGGCCGGACACGTGCCGGGCGCCGATTTCCTGGATTTGCAGGGCGAGTTCTCGAACCCCAACACCAGACTCCGCTTCATGATGGCGGATAGCGCGCGGTGTGAGGCGGCGTTCTCTCGTCATGGCGTCGGCGAAGGCAGCTTTGTCGTGCTTTATTCCATCGCGACGCCGATGTGGGCGACACGGTTCTGGTGGATGCTGAAATCGCTGGGCTTCAATGATGTCGCCGTGCTTGACGGCGGCTGGGACAAGTGGAAAGCCGAAGGTCGCGCGGTCGAGACCGGACCAGCGAAAGGCTATCCGCCCGCAAAGTTCACCGCAAAACCGCGCCACGGATTTTTCGTCGACAGGCACCAGGTGCTGGCCGCGCGAGGCGACCGCAACACGGTCGTCGTCAACGCGCTCAACGCGCAGCTTCATAGAGGTCTCGAGCCAAGCCGCCATGGAAGGCCGGGGCATATTCCCGGAAGCTGCAATGTCTCCGCGGCGACGATGACCGATCCGGAAACGAAGGCATTCGTACCGCTGGCCGACGCGGAACAAAGGTTCGCGGCGCAAGGCTTTTCCCGCGACAAGCGCGTGATCGCCTATTGCGGCGGCGGCATTTCGGCCACCGTCGATCTCTTCATGCTGCACCGGCTCGGCTACGACAAGCTCACGCTCTACGACGGCTCGATGGGCGAATGGGCAACGGATGACAAGTTGCCGATCGAGACGGGTTAAGTGCGCGGCCGTGACGGTCTACCTCTCCCCTTGTGGGAGAGGTCGGATTGCATCGCTAGATGCAATCCGGGTGAGGGGGTTCTCTCCACTCGGCAAGTTGTTATCGCGGATGCAGACCCCTCATCCGGCGCGGACGTTGTCCGCGCCACCTTCTCCCACAAGGGGAGAAGGAAAGGAGCATCCCCTCGAAACGCTAGGCCGGCACATTCGGGTCGGGCACCACCTTCGGTCCTGTCATCTCCGGCCGGTTGACGAGATAGAGACCTGCGATCACCAGCACCGCGGCGGCGCCGAAGGCGAGCGTCAGCTGGTCATGCATGATGAGATAGCTTGCGACCACGCCGAACAGCGGCGTGATGAAGGTGAAGGCGGAGAGCTTGCTTGCCGAATAGGACTGCACCAGCGCAAACCAGATCGTGAAGGTCAGCCCGACGATCCAGATCGCCTGATAGGTCACGACGGAGATCGCAAGCCACCCCGGCACATGCGTCAGCTTCTCGCCGGAGAAGAGGGACGCTGCGGCGAGAATCGGGATCGAGATCGCGACCTGATAGGCCAGCGCCTTTTCGGGCGCGGCAAGGCGCAGTCTCGTGCCCTTGGCGATGACCGTGGTCGCGCCCCACATCGCACCGCCGCCGACAATCATGAGATCGCCCCACAGCACACTCGCATCGACATTGGCCTGCGGCACGCCGATCGCGAGCGCAACGCCTGCAAAACTCAAGCCGAGCCCGGCCCATTGCGAAGCCCGCAGCCGCTCACCCAGCAACTGAAACGAGCCGAGCGCCACGAAGAACGGCGCTGTGTAGAGGAACACCACGGCGCGCGAGGCCGTGGTGAGGCGGAGCCCCTGATAGATCAGCACGAACTCGAAGCCGAACAGCAGGCCTGCGAGCACGCCGGGCCAAAGCGAGCCGTCGCGCTCGAAGAATTTCACACCGCGCACCCAGCCCACGAAGAGCAGCACCGGCAGTGCAACCGTCGAGCGGAACGTCGCCTGCATCATCGCGGGAATGTCAGGAAGCGCGAGCTTGACCGCGATCTGGTTGAATCCCCAGGACAGGCACAGGATCAGCATCAGTGCGACGGCGCCCGGGCTGAGCGGCCGCCCGGGGTCGGGCGTGACTTTATTTGATGGCATTGCTTTCCTTGATGACCGGCTTGGCGCCGTGTTTGTTATGCGGCCTTCTGGCAGTGCGCGCAGGTGCCGGTGATTTCGACGACGGAGAGTCTGGGCGCAAAACCTGTCGCGCGCGCGGCTGTGGACAGGCTCTGCGCCACAGGAGCCGACGGAATCTCGCCGACCGAGCCGCAGCGCTCGCAAATCAGGAACGCCACCAGCGAGGCCGCGTCATGGTCGTGCGCGCAAGCGAGATAGGCGTTGCGGCTCTCAATGCGGTGCACGAGGCCGTTGGCCATCAAAAAATCGAGCGCGCGATAGACCGTGATCGGCGCCGGCCGCGGCATCGATTTGGCGAGCGCGTCGATCACCTCGTAGGCGCCGAGCGGCCGGTGGCTCGCCGACAGCGCCTGCAGCACCTGGCGGCGGATCGGGGTGAATTTCTGTCCCCGCTCGCGGCAGACCAGTTCCGCATGGCTGATCGCCTCCGCCGAGCAGCGGTGGTGATCGTGATCAGGCGCAGGAAAGGCCGGCTTTGTCGGGGTCATCACGCCAATTTCTAGCATTTCGGGGTCCGATCCCAAAGCCTGCACCCACCAGCCATGTGCTGGGAGCGCAGCTGAGGCCTGTTAACCCACCATCAAAAATTAATGAGCAAGCTTATTATATCCGAGGCTTATTGGAGACCAGGCTTATGGGTTCCGTGGACCTTAATTTTCTGTTCACCCTCGCCGAGGTGCAGCGCCTGATGCGCGCTTATGCCGACCGGGCGGCCGCGCGCTACGGCATCACCCGCGCGCAATGGGCGGTGCTCGCCAAGGTCGAACGCAGCGAGGGCATGAAGCAGACCGAGCTCGCCGAGCAGATGGAGATGCAGCCGATCACGCTGACGCGGCTGATCGACAAGCTTTGCGACAGCGGCTGGATCGAGCGGCGCGGCGATGAAACCGACCGCCGGGTCAACCGGCTCTATCTGCGCAAGGCGGGGCGCCAGCTCCTCGGCAAGCTCGCAGGCCTTCGCTCGGAGATCACGGCGACCGCGCTCGACGGCATCACCCCGGCGGACGCCATCCGCCTCCTCACCCAACTCGACCTGATCAAGGAAAACGTGCGCCACGCCATCCAGAACCACGAGGCGGACGCACCGAAGAAAGAACAGCGCTATGGCTGACCCCGTATTGAAATTCCCGCCCGAGCAGAAGGGCGCTCCCTCTGGCCGGCCGACCAAGAAGCTCGCCGCGGAGCCGCGCCGCCGGCTGCTGGCGGCGATGCGCCGCTACCGCCGCGTCCTGCTGCTCGTGGTGCTGCCGCTCGCGGCCGCCATCGGCGGACTCGTCTTCTATCTGAATGGCGGTCGCTATGTCGGCACCGACGACGCCTATGTGGGCGCGCAGAAGGTGCTGATCACCCCCGACATTTCCGGCAAGATCGTCAAGGTCGTTGTGAAGGAAGGCCAGAATGTCAAAGAAGGCGACGAGCTGTTCGAGATCGATCCCGAGCCGTTCCAGCTCGCCCTCAACCAGGCCAAGGCACAGCTCCAGCAGGCCAAGACCACCTATGACAATTTGATCGCCAATGTGAAAATCTATGGCCAGATGGCCGATCTCGCCCAGCAGGGCGTCGACCTGAAGCAGCGCGACGTCACGCGCAAGCAGCAGCTCGTCGAGCAGAAGGTCGGCTCGCAGCTCGACCTCGACAATTCCGCCGCCGGCCTCGTCACCGCCGGGGCGCAGATGCAATTCGTCAAGCAGAATCTTTCCAACGCAAAGGCGCAGCTCCTCGGCAATCCGAACCTGCCGATGGTGGAATTTCCGGCTTATGCGCAGGCCAAGGCGCAGCTCGACATGGCCCAACGCAACCTCGACCACACCGTGCTGCGCGCGCCGATGGCAGGCGTCGCCACACAAGTCGAGCAGATCCAGCTCGGCCGCTTCGTCGCCGCCGGCACGCCGGTGTTCTCGATCATCGACATCGACAATCCCTGGGTCGACGCCAACCCGAAGGAATCCGACTTTACCTATGTCGCGGATGGCCAGCAGGTCACGATCGACGTCGATGCCTTCCCGAACCACGTGTTCAAGGGCACTGTCGGCTCGCTCTCGCCCGGCACCGGCGCGCAATTCGCGATTCTGCCGCCGCAGAACGCTACCGGCAATTTCGTCAAGGTGGTGCAGCGCGTGCCGGTGCGGATCTATTTCGACAAGGATGATCCGTTCGTCAAAAAGCTGAAAGCCGGCATGAGCGTCTACGCCACCATCGACACCGGCCACAAGCGCACGCTGGCAGGCCTGTTCGGCCTCGCGCCGGCGACCGCCGCGCAGGAATAACAGCGATGTCGCCGACCACGGTGCCAGCCGCCTCCATGGTTCCGGGCCTGCGCCGGAACATGGTGACGATCTGCGCCATGACGGCGACGATCATGCAGGCGCTCGACACCACCATCGCCAACGTGGCGCTGCCCTACATGCAGGGCTCGTTGTCGGCTTCGCAGGACCAGATCAACTGGGTGCTGACGTCCTATATCGTCGCGGCCGCGATCATGACCGCGCCCGTGGGGTGGATCGCCAACCGCTTCGGCCGCAAGCGCATCTTCATCATCTGCTCGGGCGGCTTCACCATTGCGTCGGTGCTGTGCGGGCTCGCGCAGGACATCAACCAGATGGTGCTGTTCCGTCTCCTGCAGGGCGTGTTCGGCGCGGCGCTGGTGCCGCTGTCGCAGGCCGTGATGCTCGATTCCTACACGCTGCAGGAGCGGGCCAAAGCAATGTCGATCTGGGGCATGGGCGTGATGATGGGCCCGATCATGGGGCCCTCGCTCGGCGCCTGGCTGACCGAGACCTATTCCTGGCACTGGGTGTTTTTCGTCAACCTGCCCTTTGGCGCGATCACCGTGCTCGGCCTCATCATCTTCATGGATGAGACCAAAAAGGACCTCAACCTGCGCTTCGACTGGTTCGGCTTCACCGCGCTTGCGGTCGCGATCGGCGCGCTGCAGCTCGCGCTCGACCGCGGTGAGCAGCTCGGCTGGCTCGAATCCAACGAGATCATCGTCGAGTTCATCGTCTCGGCCGTCGGCTTCTATTACTTCCTCGCGCATTCGTTCACGACCGCGCGGCCGTTCGTCCAGTTCGCGCTATTCAAGGACCGCAACTTCGTCACCGGCTGCGTGTTCATGGGCGTGATGGGCCTGGTGCTCTATTCCACCATGGCCTTGGCCTCGCCCTATTTGCAGAACGTGATCGGCTATCCCATCATCACCGCCGGCGTGCTGCTCGCCAGCCGCGGCTGCGGCACCTTCGTCGCGATGATGATCGTCGGCCGCCTGATGCGCTACATCGAGGCCCGCACGCTGATCACCTGCGGCCTTTCCATCACGGCGCTGTCGCTGTACCAGATGACCGGCTGGACCGACCAGACCCAGGTGCCAGAGATCATCACCATCAGCGTCTTCCAGGGGTTTGGCTTCGGCCTCGTCTTCGTGCCGCTGTCGACGGTGGCGTTCCTGACGCTGCCGGGGCACCTGCGCACCGATGGCACCTCGATGCTGACCCTGGTGCGCAACGTCATGAGCTCGGTCGGCATCTCGATCGTGATCGCGCAGCTCACGGAGGGATCGCGGCGCATCTACGCGATCCTCAACGACAACGTGAATCCGTTCAATCACGCCCTGCAGATGCCCGACGTCTCCGGCATGATCAACCTGGGCACCGACAAGGGCCGCGCCATGGCGGATGTGATGCTCAATGTGCAGTCGCAGATCATCGCCTTCTCGCAGGACTATCAGCTCGTGATGATCTTCATCCTGTGCTCGATCCCGCTCGCGATCATGATCGGCTCGACCAAGGCGAGCTTGCGCAAGCAGCCTGCCGGACCGGAGCACGCGGTGCTGGAGTAGTTGCTGCGGCAAATAACATTCGTCGTGCGCGGGCTTGACCCGCGCACCCATCAAACTTCAAAGGAATCCTTTTAAAGATGGATGGCCGGGTCAAGCCCGGCCATGACGAGTGTAGGTGTGGCGGTAGCGTGCGCCAACTCACACGTCGAAAAACACCGTCTCGCCTTCGCCCTGCAAGCGAAGGTCGAGCTTGTAGACGGCGCTGCCGTTGCCGGCCTCGCGTTCGGCAATCAGCGTCGCGCGGCGGTCTGGCGGCACCAGCGCCAGCACGGGGTCGCTTGCATTGCCCTTCTCGTCGCCGAAATAGATCCGCGTATAGAGATGGCGCAACATGCCGCGCGCGAACACGGCGAGCAGAAGATGCGGCGCCTGCGGCTTGCCGTCGGGATCGGGCACGGAGCCCGGCTTGATGGTGTCGAAGAAAAAGACGCCATTGGCGTCGGTGCCGCAGCGGCCGAAGCCGCGGAATGTCGCATTCGGCAGCGCGCGCTTGTCCTGCGGGTCGGCGAAGCGACCCTGGGCATCCGCCTGCCAGATTTCCAGCATGGCATCAGGCACAGGCTGCCCCTCGCCGTCGAACACACGGCCTTCGACGCGGATGCGTTCGCCTGAGGCATCCGGCGTGACGAGGTTGCTCGTGAACGCGTCGTTCCAGTCGTATTTGCCGTCCGGCGTCAGACCGTATTTGAAGAACGGACCGACGGTCTGCGATGGCGTAATCCCCGTCACTGCTTGTTCTCCATTGGCGTGGCGTTCTTGCCGCGCAGCACGATGTTGAAGCGGTAGCACAACGCCCATTCCGGCTGGGTGTTTTCCAGATCGAAGGACGAGATCATCCGCGCGCGCGCCTTCTCGTCCGGCACCGAATTGAAGATCGGATCGAAGGCGAACAGGGGATCGCCGGGGAAGTACATCTGCGTCACCAGGCGCGAGACGAAGGAATGGCCGAACACCGAGAAATGGATGTGCGCCGGCCGCCAGGCGTTGTGATGATTGCCCCAGGGATAGGCGCCGGGCTTGATGGTGATGAACTTGTAATAGCCGGACGCATCCGATTGCGCGCGACCGGCGCCGGTGAAGTTCGGATCAAGCGGCGCCGGATGCTGGTCGCGGACATGGATGTAACGGCCACAGGCATTGGCCTGCCAGATCTCGAGAAGCGTGTTCGGCACGCCGCGGCCATCCTCGTCGAGCACATGGCCGTGCACGATGATGCGCTCGCCGAGCGGCTCGCCCTTGTGCTGGGTCGTCAGGTCGTTGTCGCCCGCGCGCACGGTCTCGTGGCCGTAGACCGGGCCGGTCAATTCCGACAGCGTATGCCGCATCGGGACCAGCGGCCTCGAGGGCGCGCGCAGGATCGAGCTCTTGTAGTCCGGCGACAATGGCAACGGATGCGCGTCGTTGCTTTTGGTGGGATAGACAAAGCCCATGACAGTTTCCTCCGGAGCCTTGAGGCCCGTGCTTCCCCGATCATTATAGGATATAACTAATCCGGAAAAGCCCTTTCCCTTTCTTCCCCCTCTCCCCGCGAAGAGCGGGAAGAGGGGGAGGAGTGAGGCTTCAATTCAGCTTCTCGATCGCGACGGCGACCCCCTGGCCGACGCCGACGCACATGGTGGCGAGCGCGCGTTTTCCGCCGCGCTTCTCCATGCCGTGCACCGCGGTCATGGCGAGCCGTGCTCCGCTCATGCCGAGCGGATGACCGAGCGCGATCGCTCCGCCATGCGGATTGACGAAATCGGCATCCTCCTGGACGCCGAGCTGCCGCAGACACGCAATGCCCTGCGAGGCGAAAGCTTCATTGAGCTCGATCAAATCGAAGTCGGAAATCTTCAATCCCAGCCGCTCCATCAGCTTGCGGGTGGCCGGCACCGGGCCGATGCCCATGATGCGTGGCGGCACCGCGGCCGAAGCGAGGCCGAGAATCTTCGCCCGCGGTGTCAGGCCATGCTTCTTCACCGCAGCTTCCGAAGCGAGGATCATCGCCGCCGCACCGTCGTTGACGCCCGACGCATTACCCGCAGTCACCGTGCCGGGATTGCGCACGATCGGCTTCAGCTTGGCGAGGCCCTCCGCCGTCGTATCCGGGCGCGGATGCTCGTCCTTGTCGACCACGACGGGACCGGCCTTGCCGCCGGGGATCGTTACGGCAATGATCTCTTCGGCGAAATAGCCGGAAGCCATCGCTTGTCCTGCGCGCTGCTGCGAGCGGAGCGCGAACGCGTCCTGGTCGGCGCGCGACACCTGGTATTCCTCGGCGACGTTCTCGCCGGTCTCCGGCATGGAGTCGACGCCATATTGCGCCTTCATCAAGGGATTGATGAACCGCCAGCCGATCGTGGTGTCGAAAATGTCGGCCGAGCGCGAGAACGCTTCCGCAGCCTTGCCCATCACGAACGGCGCGCGCGTCATCGACTCGACGCCGCCCGCGATCGCGAGATCAATCTCGCCCGCGCGGATCGCGCGGCCCGCCGCGCCGACCGCGTCGAGGCCCGAGGCGCAAAGACGGTTGAGGGTCTGGCCAGGAACCGAATCCGGAAGACCTGCGAGCAGCAGTGCCATGCGCGCGACGTTGCGGTTGTCCTCGCCGGCCTGATTGGCGCAGCCGAAAAAGACCTCGTCGACTTGCGACCAGTCGAGCTTCGGATGTTTCGCCACCAGCGCCTTGATCGGCGCAGCGGCCAGATCGTCGACGCGCACCTTGGCGAGCGAGCCGCCGAAGCGGCCGATCGGGGTCCGGACGGCATCGCATACATAGACATCACGCATCGGTTTCTCCCTCAATGCCGTGTTTGGACAGGATTTTCAGGCGAGTTGTAGGAGTGCGTCCCATCGAGGTCAATTGAGGCTTTTGCCGCGAGCCTCGCTTTCGCGCATGTCCCGTCATGTCATGGCGGGGGTGGAAAACCCGGCCCGACGCGGCAAAGCGATAGGAGGGCTGCGCGAAATTGGTTAGTTTGCGCCGCCATGACTGTTCAGCAGCCCGTGCCTGTTCCGCCTGCCCCGCCCGCTGAGCCCGCGCCGTCCGCGGACGCCAATGCACGCGTCACGCCGATGATGGAACAATACCTTGAAATAAAGGCGGCCCATCCCGGGCTGCTGCTGTTCTACCGGATGGGCGATTTCTACGAGCTGTTCTTCGAGGATGCGGAGATCGCCTCCAAGGCGCTCGGCATCGTGCTGACCAAGCGCGGCAAGCACCAGGGCATGGATATCCCGATGTGCGGCGTGCCGGTCGAGCGCGCCGAAGATTATTTGCACCGCCTGATCGGCGCCGGTCACCGCGTCGCCGTGTGCGAACAGACCGAGGATCCTGCTGCTGCGCGCGCCCGCGGCGCCAAGAGCGTGGTGAAGCGCGACGTCATTCGACTGGTGACGCCGGGCACGCTGACGGAAGACACGCTGCTCGATGCGCGCACCAACAACTATCTGCTCGCGATCGCGCGGGCCCGCTCCTCCAGCGGCGGCGATCGCTTTGGGCTCGCCTGGATCGATATTTCGACATCCGAATTCATGGTGACGGAGTGCGCGGGCGGTGAGTTGCAGGCGACGCTGGCGCGCATCAATCCGAACGAGGCGATCGTCACCGACGCACTCTATAGTGACAGCGAGCTTTCGCCGCGGCTCAATGAATTATCGGCCGTGACGCCGCTGACCCGTGACGTCTTCGACTCTTCCACTGCCGAGCGGCGGCTGTGCGATTATTTCGCGGTCGCGACCATGGATGGGCTTGCGGCGATGTCGCGGCTGGAAGCGACCGCTGCGGCCGCGGCCGTCACCTATATCGACCGCACCCAGGTGGGAAAGCGCCCGCCGCTGTCGCCGCCGGCGCGCGAAGCGGCCGGCACCACCATGGCGATCGATCCGGCGACCCGCGCCAATCTCGAACTGACGCGCACGCTCGCGGGCGAGCGGCGCGGCTCGCTGCTCGATGCCATCGATTGCACGGTGACGCCTGCGGGCTCGCGGCTGCTGGCGCAGCGGCTCGCGGCGCCGCTCACGGACGCCGCGCAGATCGCACGCCGGCTGGATGCGGTCGGCGCGTTCGTTGTCGACGGCGCCGCGCGCGAGGACATTCGCTCCATCCTGCGCGGGGCAACCGACATGTCGCGCGCGCTGGCGCGGCTCTCCGTCGGACGCGGCGGTCCGCGCGATCTTGCCGGCCTGCGCGACGGCATCCTGGCCGCCGACCAGGCGCTGGCGCGGCTCGAAGAATTGGAGCAGCCGCCGCAGGAAATCGCATCCGTGATCGCGGCACTGCGGCGGCCGTCGCGGGAGCTGGCGCGCGACTATGGCCGCGCGTTGGCCGAACAACTGCCGCTGATCAAGCGCGACGGCGGCTTCGTGCGCGAAGGCTATGAGCGGGCTCTCGACGAAGCGCGCAGCCTGCGCGACGCCTCGCGGCTTGTGGTGGCGGCGATGCAGGCGCGCTACGCCGACGACAGCGGCGTGAAGGGCTTGAAGATCAGGCACAACAATGTGCTTGGCTATTTCGTCGAGGTCACCGCGCAGCATGGCGACAAGCTGATGTCTCCGCCGCTGAACGCGACCTTCATCCACCGCCAGACGTTGGCAGGTCAGGTGCGTTTCACCACTGCCGAGCTCGGCGAGACCGAGGCCAAGATCGCCAACGCCGGCGAGCGGGCGCTCAACCTCGAGCTCGAAATCTTCGAACGGCTGTGCGCCAAGGCGCTGGAAGCGAGTGACGATCTGCGCGCGGCCGCGCATGCCTTTGCGCTGCTCGATGTCGCCACCGCTCTGGCCAAGCTTGCCATCGACGACAATTATGTGCGGCCGGAAGTCGATGGCTCGCTCGGCTTTGCCATCGAGGCCGGCCGCCATCCGGTGGTCGAGCAGGCGCTCAAGCGCGAGGGCCAGCCCTTCATTGCCAACACGTGTGACTTGTCGCCCGTACCCCCACCCTACCCTCCCCCGCAAGCGGGGGAGGGTAGGGTGGGGGCGGGCCAGCTCTGGCTGGTCACCGGCCCGAACATGGCCGGCAAATCGACCTTCCTGCGCCAGAACGCGCTGATTGCACTGCTCGCGCAGATCGGATCGTTCGTGCCGGCTGCGCGTGCCAGGATCGGTGTCGTCGACCGGCTGTTCTCGCGCGTGGGCGCCGCGGATGATCTCGCGCGCGGCCGCTCGACCTTCATGGTCGAAATGGTCGAGACCGCGGCGATTTTGAATCAGGCGAGCGAACGCTCGCTGGTAATCTTGGATGAGATCGGCCGGGGCACTGCGACCTTCGATGGGCTCTCGATCGCCTGGGCGGCGATCGAGCATCTGCACGAGACGAACCGCTGCCGCACCCTGTTCGCCACACACTATCATGAGCTGACCGCGCTCTCCGCAAAACTGCCGCGGATGTTCAACGCCACCGTCCGCGTCAAGGAATGGCAGGGCGACGTCGTGTTCCTGCACGAGGTGCTGCCGGGCTCGGCCGATCGTTCCTACGGCATCCAGGTTGCCAGGCTCGCCGGCCTTCCGCCGCCGGTGATTGCGCGGGCCAAAGCGGTGCTGGCGAAATTGGAAGCACAAGACCGCGGCCAGACGGCACGTGCACTCGCCGACGATCTGCCGCTGTTCGCCGTCCCCTCGCGCGCGGCAGCGGAAGCCGCGCCGCCGAGCGAGGCGGAGCGGTTGGCCGAGGCGGTGAAAGCGCTGCATCCCGACGAGATGTCGCCGCGCGAGGCGCTGGAGGCGCTGTATCGGCTCAAATCACTCGCGGACAAGACGCCATGAGGCTCGCGGCATGGCTTTTGGTGTTGCTCGCGCTCGCCACCGGCCTGCTGCAGGTGCTGATTTGTCTGGTCATGCTGTTCTCGTCGGGCTGGGCGATCCCCCTCGTGCTGATGTTGATGCTGCTGCCGCTGCTACCATTGATCCTGATGCAGGAGATCGGCGCGTTGCGCCGGGTCGAGCCGGTGGTGCCTGCGATCATTGCGCTCATCTCGATCGCGGTGTCGTGCGGCTTTTATTGGGAGCTATTCGCGCGGATGGCGGAGTGAAGGTGATTCGTAGGGTGGGCAAAGCGAAGCGTGCCCACCGCTTTCGTGCAATACGAAGAATGGTGGGCACGGCGCTGGCGCGCCTTTGCGCACCCTACGCTTTCTCTATCTGACCACTCTCCTCCGCCTCCGCCCGATCCACCACAGCATCAAATTCCAGCTCACGCAGGTCGCAAGCGCGAGGCTCAGGCCCAAGGCGGAGCCGAGATTGAGCGCGCCGAGATGGAGCACGGCAATCGCAAGGCCAAAGCCCATCAAGCCCCAGGCGCTGTTGGCGATCACGGCCGCGGTCGCGGGTCCGCCAATGCGCGGATGCAGGATCAGCATCATGCTGGAGAACACCGCGGGAAACAGCGCGAGGATGCCGCTGACGCTGGGGCCAACACGGCCCGACAGCGTGACGACAGCAGCGACGAGTGTTGCGACCAGCGACGCCCGCAGCGGCACGTCATACCAGCGGCGCGCGATCGGCGGCATCCTGGCGTGGCGATAGCGCTGCATCAGCGGCGTGCAGATCGCAAACGCCAGCGCATTGATGATTAGGCCGCCGGTCAGCGACCAGTGCGACGAGCCGACGACGGCGGCAATGGCGATCCACACCGCGGCCGCCGCGCCATAGCTGATCAAAAGACCGTGCCGCTGCGCCAGCAGCGTGTAGGTGAGCCCAAGAAAGATGGTGGCGGCGTTGATCGGCAGGCTCGAAAGCGCGCCCTGCGCAATGAAGGCGGAGTCATGATCCAGCGCAAGGAAAACGTAGGACGGCCCGGCCGAGATCGGCAGCGTCGCCACCAGCGCGCCGATCACAGGCCCCGAATGCTCGGTGATGAAGGACGCCGACACCACGAAGGCGGCGGCGACGATCATGCGGAAGACGAGGATGAGATAATAGGCCAGGTCGGGGGACATTTCTCTTCTGTCGTCCCGGCGAAAGCCGGGACCCATCCCCCGCCGCGTTTCGATTTAGGACGGCGGGGTTAAAAGCCGTCGCAATAACCACTGCCTGTGGTTATGGGTCCCGGCTCGGCGCTCGCTACTTGACGGCGCTACGCGCCGCAAGGTGCTCGCTTGGCCGGGACGACGGCGGACTAGATCCGCTTCATGTTCACCGAAACCTTCGGGCCGTGCTTGATGGTCTGATAGACCACGCAATAGCGCTCGGTGAGCTTGAGCAACAAATCGAGCTTGTCCTGCGGCGCGTCGGTGTCGAGCTCGAAGCGGACGCGGATCTCCTCGAAGCCGACCGGCGCCTCCTTGTCGACGCCGAGCGTGCCGCGAAAATCGAGATCGCCTTCGGCGAACACCAGGCCTTTCTTCAAGGGCATGTCGATCGCGGTCGCGACCGATTTCAGCGTGACGCCGGCGCAGGCGACCAGCGCTTCCAGCAGCATGTCGCCCGAGCAGAGCTCGAGCCCGGAGCCGCCGGTTGCAGGATGAAGGCCGGCGACCGCGAGTGCCCGGCCAGTCTCGACCTTGCAGCTCAGGCCTTCGCTCTCGATCGAGCCCTTGGCTTTCAGCGTGATGATCGCGGCGGAGGGATCCTGCTTGTAGCGTTCCTTGATCGGGGCCTGCATCGCGCGAAGTTCGGCGGCGTCCATCGTTGTTCTCCCGGCTTTTGTCTGTTGCCGGGTATAGCGGCCACACACGAACGTGTCAGCCCGCCGGCCACGCCGCACCCCGCTGCAGCAGGATCATGCCATCCGATCCGGGATCGCCCGCTCTTGAAAAATCTTCCGCCAATTCAATAATTTGGTGTCGCGCAAGAATCGGCGCTCGACCGGCCGGCGCAAGGTCGCAATGGCCGGCCGCCAAGCCGCTTTTCAACAATGTCCCCGTGACAGCGCGGACGGGGTCCGATATCCGGATAAATGATGGACAATCTGGTCGCAAAACCGACACCCGGCACCGACACCGGCTTTGACTCCGAACGGGTCGCGGCCGCGGTCGACGCGCTGGCGGAGAAGCACGCCGGCCGCGAGGACGTGTTCCGCTCCTCCGTCGCGCAGATGCTCAAGGCCGAATTGACCGCCGCGCGCGCTGCGGCGCAGGCGCAGCTCCTGAAGGACCGCCACGGCCGTCGCTGCGCCGAGCGGCTCTGCTTCGTGCAGGACGAGATCATCCGCATCCTGTTTGCGGCGGCGACGCAGCACCTCTACCGCTCGCCGGTGCCCTCCGGCGCCGAGCGCATGGCGGTGGTGGCGACCGGCGGCTACGGCCGCGGGCTGATGGCGCCCGAATCCGACATCGATCTGTTGTTCATCCTGCCCTACAAGCAGACCGCCTGGGGCGAGCAGGTTGCGGAAGCGATCCTGTATTGCCTGTGGGACATGGGGCTCAAGGTCGGGCACGCCACCCGCTCGGTCGATGAATCGATCCGGCAGGCTCGCGGCGACATGACCATCCGCACCGCGATCCTGGAGACGCGATACCTCGCGGGCGACAAGCCCCTCTACGATGAGCTGGTCGCGCGCTTCGACAAGGACGTGGTGCAAGGCACGGCCACGGAGTTCGTCACCGCAAAACTCGCCGAGCGCGAGGAGCGGCATCGCCGCGCCGGACAGTCGCGCTATCTGGTCGAGCCCAACGTCAAGGACGGCAAGGGCGGCCTGCGCGACCTGCACACCCTGTTCTGGATCGCGAAATATGTCTACCGCGTGCGCGAGACCGACGAGCTCCTGGAGCGCGGCGTGTTCGACGCCCATGAGTACCGCATCTTCCGCCGCTGCGCCGATTTCCTCTGGTCGGTCCGCTGCAACCTGCATTTCCTCACCGGCCGCGCCGAGGAGCGGCTGTCGTTTGACCTGCAGCGCGATATCGCGGTCCGGCTCGGCTATACCTCTCATCCCGGCATGCAGGACGTCGAGCGCTTCATGAAGCATTACTTCCTGGTAGCCAAGGACGTCGGCGACCTCACCGCGATCCTGTGCGCCAAGCTGGAAGACCAGCAGGCCAAGCCGGCGCCGGTGTTGAGCCGCTTCATGGCGCGGCTGCGCCCCGGCACCGCGCGCAGGCGCGTGCCCGACAGCGACGACTTCATCGTCGACAACAACCGCATCAATCTCGCCGCGCCCGACGTGTTCAAGCACGATCCCGTCAATCTGATCCGGTTTTTCCGGCTGGCGCAGAAGAACAACCTCGCCTTCCATCCCGACGCGATGCGCACGGTGACGCGCTCGCTGAAGCTCGTGAATACCGAGCTTCGGGAAAATCCCGAAGCCAACCGCCTGTTCATGGAGATCCTGACCTCGAACGACGCCGAGACCGTGCTGCGGCGGATGAACGAGACCGGCGTGCTCGGTCACTTCATCCGCGCCTTCGGCAAGATCGTGTCGATGATGCAGTTCAACATGTACCACCACTATACGGTGGACGAGCATCTGATCCGCTGCATCGGGTTCCTGCAGGACATCGAGCGCGGCAGCAACGAGGAGCTGACGCTCGCAAGCGACCTGATGCGCAAGAGCCGGCCCGAGCATCGCCTGGTGATCTATATCGCTGTGCTCCTGCACGACATCGCCAAGGGCCGGCCCGAGGATCACTCGATCGCGGGCGCCAAGGTGGCGCGGCGGCTCTGTCCGCGGCTTGGCTTCTCGCCGGGCGATACCGAGCTCGTGGCCTGGCTGATCGAAGAGCACCTGACCATGTCGACAGTGGCGCAATCGCGCGACCTCTCCGACCGCCGCACCATCGAGAATTTCGCCGGCGTCGTGCAATCGGTCGAGCAGATGAAGCTGCTCACGATCCTGACCACCGCCGACATCCGCGGCGTCGGCCCGGGCGTGTGGAACGGCTGGAAGGCACAGCTCCTGCGCACCCTTTACTATGAGACCGAGCCGGTCCTGACCGGCGGCTTCTCGGAAGTGAACCGCGCCCGGCGCATTGCCGCGGCACAGGCGGAGTTCCGCTCCGCCTTCACCGAATGGCCCGAGGCCGAAGTCGACGCCTATATCGGGCGGCACTATCCGGCCTACTGGCTCAAGGTCGAGCTGCCGCGCAAGATCCGTCACGCCAAATTCGTGCGCGCCAGCGAACAGGCCGGCCACAAGCTCGCGATCAATGTCGGTTTTGACGAGACGCGCGCCGTCACCGAGCTCACAATCCTCGCCATGGACCATCCCTGGCTGTTGTCGATCATCGCCGGCGCCTGCGCTTCCGCCGGCGCCAACATCGTCGACGCCCAGATTTACACCACGACCGACGGCCGCGCGCTCGACACCATTGCGATCTCGCGGGAGTACGATCGCGACGAGGACGAGGGCCGGCGCGCGACCCGCATCGGTGACATGATCGAGGAGGTCCTGGAGGGCAAGCTCCGCCTGCCGGAAGCCGTGGCGCGCCGCGCCGCCGGCCGCGGCAAGCTCAGGCCTTTCGTCGTCGAGCCGGAAGTCACCATCAACAACCAGTGGTCGGAACTCTACACCGTCATCGAGGTCTCCGGCCTCGACCGGCCGGGTCTGCTCTATCAGCTCACGACCGCGCTCTCGAAGCTCAACCTCAACATCGCCTCGGCCCATGTCGCGACCTTCGGCGAGCGGGCGCGCGACGTGTTTTATGTCACCGATCTGCTCGGGGCACAGATCAATGCGCCGACGCGGCAGGCTGCGATCAAGAGCGCGCTCTTGCATCTGTTGTCGAGCGACGACGCGGTGGCGAAGCCCGCGGCTTGAGCTATCTGGTCCGTCATTCCGGAATCATCCGAAGGACCAGGCCCGGAATCTCGAGATTCTCAGGTGCGCAATTGCGCACCATAGCTCGCGCTTCGCGCGCCCCGGAATGACAAACGCTCAGAACTTCGTGATCGGCTCGAGCTTCTCGCCGGAGCGGAACGCGCGCAGCGGCGCGGTGTCGCTGTAGACCACCTCTTCGGCGATCTTGCCGTCGCGAATCCGGAATTTGTCGACGCCGCGCCAGGAGAAACGCGCACCGTTCACATTGCGCGTGGTTTGCCATTCGACGATGACGACATCGCCGCGCGAGGTCCAGTCGAGCAATTGCCAGACGAAATCCGGCGCCGACGCGATCTGAACGTCCAGCAGCTTTGCGAGCTCGCTGCCCTTGATCGGCCGATCGACCAGTGGCGTGCGCAAGGTGCCGTCGGGATGCCAAAGCTCGAGAAACGCGTTGCCGTCGAGCGCGGCAAAGGCCGCAGCCAAGCGCGTCACGAAATCCTGCACGTCTTCGGTGGTCATGTCGTCGTCTCCCTGTTCGAGATGATGGAGACGCTAGCGGCGCTGCGCAAAACCGTCTGGCGGTTTGCGGACCTGACCATTTTTATGCGCCGGGCTTCAATTCCACACCCTCATGCGTGAGCAGCCAGCGCTTGCGCGCGAGCCCGCTGCCATACTTGATCAGCGCGCCATTGGCGCCGATCAGACGATGGCACGGAATCACCACGCTGATCGGGTTCGAGCCATTGGCATGTCCGACCGCGCGCATCGCGTTCGGCGAGCCGAGCCTTGCGGCGAGCGCGCCATAGGTCATGGTCGAGCCAACAGGGATCTCAGGCAGCGCCGTCCAGACCTTGCGTTGGAACGACGTGCCGGCGATGCGCCAGTCGATGGTCTTCAGCGAATTGAGATCGCCGCTGAAGTAATCCGTCAGCGCCGACCGGATCGCCTTCGGCGCACGCGCCTCGTGCAATTCGACCGCGCCATATTGCAGCCGCAGCAACTCCGTGATGCGCTCGGCATGGTCTTCCCAGTCGAAGGCGCGCAGCGTGCCGTCGCCGTCGGAGACGATGAGCGCCGGCCCGATCGGGGTCTTGAGGCGATCGACCGCAAAATGTTCAGGCGGCTTTCCGCGCATCAACCTCGTCCTCCGGCGCGGCAGCGGACGCTGCGCCCGCGGCCCACAGGTGCAGCGCCGCATAGGCCCGCCAGGGCCGCCAGCGCTCGGCGCGGGCGAGCAGTTCATCGGGCGACGGCCGGCGCCCGCCGGCATCCGCCATCGCCCGCAACAGACCGACATCGGCAGCCGGAAACGCATCCGGCTCGCGCAATTCGCGCATCGCGATGTATTGCGCGGTCCATTCGCCGATTCCCGGTAGCCGGCGCAGCTTGGCGATCGCTTGCTCCAGACTCGCGCCGCGGCTGAAAATCATGGGATCATCCGAAATCGCTTTCGCCAGCGCAATCAACGCCCGCGCCCGTGCGCCGGGCATGGCAAAGGTTGCGGGATCAGCGGCTGCAATGGCCTTCGGCAATGGAAACAATTGGCTCGGGCCTTCGCCATCACGCATCGAAGCCGGCAGCGGCGTGCCATAAGCCCGCACCAGCCGGCCAAGCAGCTTGGTGGCGGCCGGCACCGTGATCTGCTGTCCGCAGATCGCACGCATGGCGAGTTCAAAGCCGTCCCACGCGCCCGGCACGCGCAGGCCGGGTCGCGCAGCGACGAGCGGCGCGAGCCTCGGATCCAGCGCCAGATGCACACCGATCTGGTCGGGATCGGCGGCGAGATCGAAGACGCGGCGCACGCGCGCGATGATCGACGGCAACGCCGCCATGTCGGAGAAACGCACGGTGACATCGGCGCTGTTCTTGCCGGCAGGCCGCACCGTGATGACGCCGCTGCGCTTGCCGAAGGCGATGCTGCGCCGGTAGCTCTCGCCCGCGACCAGCTCGACGCCGGGGATCGCACGGGCAGCGAGATACGACAGCATCGCCTCCCAGTCATAGGGCGGCCGATAGGCCAGACGAACCGAAAGCGCATCCGCCTCGCGCCGCGCCTTGTCGCGCGTCCTGCGCAAGCTCGCGGGTGGACGGGCGAACAGGTCGCGGAACGTCTCGTTGAAGCGGCGGACGCTGCCGAAGCCCGAGGCGAGCGCGACCTCCGCCATCGACAGCGAGGTCTCGTGAATGAGCTGCTTTGCGAGCAACACCCGCCGCGTCTGCGCGATCGCAATCGGCGAGGCGCCGACATGCTGGCGGAACAACCGCCGCAGCTGCCGGGCGCCAACGCCAAGCCGATCGGCGAGCCCTTCGACGTCATCGGCGTCAAGCCCGCCGGCCTCGATCAGCGCCAGTGCCCGCGACACCGTGTTCGAAGTGCCGCGCCAGAACGCGAGCTCCGGCGAGATTTCGGGGCGACAGCGCAGGCACGGACGAAAGCCCGCCTCCTGCGCGGCCGCCGCCGAGGCGAAGAAGAAAACATTCTCGAACTTCGGCGTGCGTGCAGGACAGATTGGCCGGCAATAGATGCCCGTGGTCTTCACGCCGACGAACAGGCGGCCGTCGAAGCGGGCGTCGCGGGTCGAGATCGCGCGGTAACAGGCGATACGGTCCATATCCATCACCAAGCGATCGCCCTCATCTGCGGGGCGCTTCCGCCCGTGGAGCGCGGCCGTCATTTCTGAAAGATCAGGCATGTGGTCGTTCCATGGGCCAGCAACCGTCCCTCGCCGTCGGTGATCCTGCCCTCGGCGGTGCCGACGCGACGGCCGCGGGTCAGCACGACGCCTTCCGCCTTGATCATCCCCGTCTCAGGCGTGATTGGCCGCACCAGCGAAATCTTGAACTCGAGTGTGGTCTGGCCAACGCCCTGCTCGAGCGTGGACTGCACCGCCAGCCCCATGCAGCTATCGAGCAGCGTGGCCGCAAAGCCGCCGTGCACCGTACCCGCGGGATTGAGATGGCGGTCACTCGGCTGTGCGGTGACAACGACGCGCCCGCTCTCCGCCTCGGCAATATCGTAGCCCAGGGTCTGCGCGATGGTGTTGAGCGGCAGTGATCCGTTGGCGAGCCCCTGGACAAATTCCAGGCCGCTCATTTGCTTGCGTCGATCGGCGTCGACCGTCCCGTAGGTCTTCTTCATCAGCGAACCATCATCCATCGCAGTGGTGCTGTCTCGCGGTTTTCGGACATGGTCATTTGTGCGATCCGACGGGTGCGCAAGACCGCCGCACTCTCTCCGTCGCTCATGCTGGCGTCCACCCGAAAACTGCGAGCGCGTTGGTCGCGCCTGCCGGCCGCGGCCTCCTGCCATCACGTCGATTTTGCTTTGTTTGGCATAAGGTTATGGACATTTTTGCGCTGCACATCTTGCATTGCGGCATAGGTTCCTCCATCATCCACCGCGACGATGGCCAAGACCATCGGACCATCACGACCTGCACATGAGGAACGCATCAATATGAGTAGTACTTTTCTCCGTCTCGCCGGCGCTGCCACACTGGCCATTGCCCTGTCGGCGACCTCGGCGCTCGCGCAAAAGAAATACGATACCGGCGCCACCGACACCGAGATCAAGATCGGCCAGACCAATCCGTTCAGTGGCCCGGCTTCCGCCTACGCCACCATCGGCAAGACGCAGGCCGCTTACATCAAGATGATCAATGATCAGGGCGGCGTGAACGGCCGCAAGATCACCCTGATCCAGTATGACGATGCCTACAGCCCGCCGAAAACCGTCGAACAGGTGCGCAAGCTCGTTGAAAGCGATGAGGTGCTGCTGACGTTCCAGCTCCTCGGCACGCCACCGAATGCGGCCGTGCAGAAATATCTCAATGCGAAGAAGGTGCCGCAACTGTTCGCGGCGACCGGCGCATCCAGGTTCAGCGATCCCAAGAACTACCCCTGGACGATGGGATTCAACCCGAACTACTTCGTCGAGGGGCGCATTTATGGACAGTACATTCTGAAGAACCACCCGAACGCCAAGATCGGCGTTCTCTACCAGAATGACGATCTGGGCAAGGACTATCTGAACGGGCTCAAGGCGGGCCTTGGCGACAAGGCGAAGAGCATGATCGTGACGGAAGCCTCCTACGAAGTCTCCGATCCGACCATCGACTCGCAGATCCTCAAAATCAAGGATTCTGGCGCCGATCTGTTCTTCTCGGCCACGACGCCGAAACAGGCTGCGCAGGCGATCAAGAAGATTTACGAGCTCGGCTGGCACCCCGTGCAGATCCTGGACATCAATGCGACCTCGGTCGGCGCTGTGATGAAGCCGGCGGGGCTCGAGGCCTCCAAGGGCGTGATCAGCACCGGCTATGCCAAGGATCCGGCCGATCCGACCTGGAAGGACGATCCCGGCATGAAGAAATATCTCGACTTCATGGCCAAGTATTATCCCGATGGCGACAAGGAATCGAACTTCAACGTCTACGGCTACATCACCACGCAGTTGCTGATCCACGTTCTCAAGGAGTGCGGCGACGACCTGACCCGCGCGAACGTGATGAAGCAGGCGACGCACCTGAAGAACGTTCAGCTCGACCTGACGCTGCCGGGCGTCCTCAACAACACCACGCCCACCGACTATCGGGTGAACAAGCAGCTCCAGATGATGAAGTTCAACGGCGAGCGCTGGGAGCTGTTCGGCCCGATCCTCGAGGACACGGGTGCGACGGGGTAAGCACGACGACCATCCGTGAAACGATCGGCGGCCTCACCGGGGCCGCCGATTTGTTTTTTCCGCTCGTCATTGCCGGGCTTGACCCGGCAATCCATCTTCAAAAATGCGCCTTTCACTCGATGGATGCGCGGGCCTTCGCCGCGCCGAAGGGGCTTCGGCCCCGCAGGCGGGTCAAGCCCGCGCATGACGAGCGAAAAGCGACGGCCGGCGGCATCACTCCGGAATCTCCCCAAAGTTCTTCCCCACCGGCAGCACGGCATGGCGGATCAGGCGGGAATCCTCGACCGCCGCCTGCCGATGCTTCACCGCTTCGCGATAGACGGGGTCGCGGATCATCTCGACGAACGCGGCGACGCTTGGATATTCGGCGATGAAGCAATGGTCCCAGCGTTCCTCTTGCGGGCCGATCAGCATCAATTCGAACCGGCCCCGCCAGACGATGCGGCCGCCGAGCCGTTCGAACACCGGCCTGCTCTCGCGCCCATAGGCGGCATAGGCTTCCGCGCCGCTTGCCTTGCGGCCATCGGGGTAGGCGGCTTCCTTGCGCAACCGGACCAGGTTGAGCATATGGATCCGCCCAGGCCGGTTGTTGTCCCGGAATAAGGCGAAAACTTCCCTGGTCGGATCGATGTGGCCCATGCGGCGCTCCCCTTTTTCTGATCAATTCGCGCCAAGCTTTAGCAAGCGCGCTGCCCCACCCCCTAATCACGAATTAACCTCTCCGTAACCGCGCCTTAAACCCTGCGGCGTTAGCGTGCGCCGGGCCTGGTGTGCGTGGCGTGGCGGATGGCGTGGGGACGAAAGAAAAAGGCGGGTGGACGCAAAGAGCCGCGATTTGGGCTCGCGGCCGCGCTTGCCGATCTGCGGCTCGACCCGAAGGACCGCATCCCCACAGCCGGCGACGACAAGCCGAAGAAGGCAGCCAAGCGCAAGCCCGGCGATGATGACGACAAGGAACCGCCGGTGGAACGAAAGTCCCGCACAGCGTCCCGCAGCAGCAATCGACGCGCGAGATCATCGTCGCGCCTGAGCCTCTCCCGCCTGATCTACTGGGGCGCGGTGCTGGGGCTCTGGGGCGCGATCGCCGTCGTCGGCGTCATCATCTGGGCCGGCGCGCATCTGCCGCCGATCCAGTCGCTGGAAATTCCCAAGCGGCCGCCGACCATCGAGATCGTCGGCGCCGACGGTACCATGCTCGCCCAGCGCGGCGAGATGGCCGGCGCCAATGTCGCGCTCAAGGACCTGCCGCCCTACCTGCCGAAGGCTTTCATCGCGATCGAGGACCGCCGCTTCTATTCGCATTTCGGCGTCGACCCCTACGGCATCGTGCGCGCCGCGATCGCCAACCTTCTGCACCATGGCGTCTCCCAAGGCGGCTCGACCTTGACGCAGCAGCTTGCCAAAAACCTGTTCCTGACCCAGGAACGCACGCTGGCGCGCAAGCTGCAGGAAGCCGAGCTCGCACTGTGGCTGGAGCGCAAATATTCCAAGAACGAGATTCTCGAGCTCTATCTGAACCGCGTCTATTTCGGCTCCGGCGCCTATGGCGTGGAGGCCGCCGCGCAACGCTATTTCGGCAAGTCCGCCCGGCACGTCACGCTTGCGGAAGCCGCGATGCTGGCGGGCCTCGTCAAATCGCCCTCGCGGCTTGCGCCGAACCGCAACCCGCAAGGCGCCGAAGCGCGCGCAAAGATCGTGCTGGCCGCGATGGCGGACGCGAAGTTCATCACGCAGGCCCAGGCGCAGGCTGCAAGCGTCCATCCCGCGATCTCGGTGAAGCCGGAGGGCGCAGGCACCATCAACTACGTCGCCGACTGGATCGGCGAGGTGCTCGACGATCTTATCGGCCAGATCGACCAGAGCATCGTGGTGGAAACCACGATCGATCCGAAGCTGCAGGGCATCGCGGAAGCCGCCGTGATCGACGAGCTTGCCGCGAAAAGCGTGAAGTTCAATGTCAGCCAGGGTGCGCTGGTGGCGATGAGCCCGAATGGCGCCGTGCGTGCCATGGTCGGCGGACGGAACTATGCCGAGAGCCAGTATAACCGCGCCGTCACGGCCAAACGCCAGCCGGGCTCCGCGTTCAAGCCCTTCGTCTATCTCACCGCGATCGAGGCCGGGCTCACGCCCGACACCATCCGCCAGGACGCCCCGCTCGATATCAAGGGCTGGAGGCCCGAGAACTATACCCGCCAGTATTTCGGCCCGGTGACGCTGACGCAGGCGCTGTCGATGTCGCTCAACACGGTCGCGGTGCGGCTCGGGCTCGAAGTCGGGCCGAAGAACGTGGTGCGGACCGCGCACCGGCTCGGCATCTCCTCCAAGCTCGAGCCCAACGCCTCGATCGCGCTCGGCACCTCGGAAGTTTCGGTGCTCGAGATGGTCGGCGCCTATGCGCCCTTTGCCAATGGCGGGCTCGCCGTCTCGCCGCATGTGGTAACGCGGATCAAGACGCTCGACGGCAAGGTGCTCTATGTGCGTCCGCCCGACGAAGCAAACCAGGTGATCGACCCGCGCAATGTTGCGATGATGAACGTGATGATGCAGCAGACGCTGATCTCGGGCACCGCGAGGAAAGCGGAGATTCCGGGCTGGCAGGCCGCCGGCAAGACGGGTACCAGCCAGGATTTCCGCGACGCCTGGTTCATCGGCTACACCGCTGATCTCGTCACCGGCGTCTGGTTCGGCAACGACGACAACTCGCCGACCAGAAAGGCGACCGGCGGCGGCCTGCCGGTGGAAGTGTGGACGCGCTTCATGCGCGCGGCTCATCAGGGCGTTGCGGTCGCGAGCCTGCCGAGCTCGCAATATGGCGGCGGTTCGACGCTGGCGCAGATCGCCTCGCAGATCACGGCGCCTGCGCCGCCCGCGCCGATTCAAGCGGGTCCCGGCGCAAGGTCCGCGCACGCGCCAGTGCGCCCCGAGGCGGCGGCCGGGCTCGACGGCTGGCTGATGGACCGGCTGTTTGGCGGGCGTCGGTAGGCGCGGCGCAAATACCATTGTCGTCCTGGCAAAAAGCCGGGACCCATACACGCGCATCTATCCGTGTTGTCGGATGATAGAGGGCCTTCCGCTCCAACGAACGCTTGGGGTTGTGGGTCCCGGCGTTCGCCGGGACGACAGCGGAGGATCGTTCGACGGTGAGGATCAATCCTCGATCCCGTAGCGATGCAGATCGTTACCGTAGGCGTCGAGCCATTTTTTGGCGCGCTCGACCGAGGGGCAAATCCGCGCCACCACCCGCCAGAACCGCGCCGAATGGTTCATCTCGACGAGATGCGCCACCTCGTGGGCGGCGAGATAGTCGAGCACAAAAGGGGGCGCCAGGATCAGCCGCCAGGAGAATGACAGCGAACCGGCCGAGGTGCAGGAGCCCCAACGGCTGGACTGATCGCGGATCGAGATCCGCTTGACGCGAACGCCGAGCTCATGCGCGTAGTCCTGCGCCGACTTTTGCAGCTCGCGCCGTGCCTCGCGCTTGAGGAAGTCATGCACGCGGCGGTCGATGAAATCGTAGCCGCCGGCGACGCAGAGGACCTTGTCGCCACTCTCGCGCGTCTCCGTCCACACCGTGCCGCGCTCGCCGGAGCGATGCACGATCCGGTGCGGCACGCCGCGAAGCGGAACGATGGTGCCCGGCTGGAACGGCGCAGCCTTCGGCAGGCGGCCGAGACGCGCGGCGATCCAGCCGCCGTGGAGCTGCGCGAAGTCTTTGGCCTCCATGATGGTGCCCCGTGGCGGCATCGTGAGGATGGCTTCGCGGTCGGTCGGATGAATGCGCAAGGTGTAACGCCGCGCACGCCGATGGCGGCGGAGGCGGATCGCAAAGACTTGCGAGCCGTGCCTGACGAGAAGAGTCGAGGGTTCGGTGGGGCGCCGGTAGAGGAGCGCGCGGGTGGCCATGTCGGTAAGTCCGGGGAGGAGCAATTCGCCCGGATTCTGCCATATCCGCCGCCATGGAAATCGTTCGGCGCAAAAACAAATCATTTGCCCAATATACAGGGGCTGGCTGTCCTGAAGTCTCTACAGGATGGGCCCGGAACCGGAATTTTTCATGTGGAACCGGTCCTCTAACGCCGCCCAAGGATTGAGTTAATACTCACTCCTTAGAAGGGTCCGAATCTGGTCTTTCCGGAAGAGGATTCAGTGGGTTAGCGCGCTCTAGCGAATCGGCCCCGCGACGAGCTCACGCTGTGATGTCGTGCCCCGACGAGTCGGGATCGCCGCCTATTCAGCGGCGAGCGCGAGCAACGACTTTGGATTCGCGGCCGACATCATGAAATCGTTGATGCGCGGCACGATCTCCGACCTGAAACGGGAACCATTGAACACGCCGTAGTGTCCGACACCCTTCTGCATATAATGAATACGACGATGCCTGGGGATCGACGTGCAGAGTCCATGCGTCGCTTCGGTCTGACCGAGACCGGAAATGTCGTCCTTCTCGCCTTCCACCGTCATCAATGCGACGCGGGTGATCTTCGAGGGGTCCACCGGCCTGCCACGATGCGTCATCTCGCCCTTCGGCAAAGCGTGCTTGATGAAGACGGTTTCGACGGTCTGCAGGTAATATTCGGCCGCGAGGTCCATCACCGCGAGATATTCGTCGTAAAACTCCCGGTGCTTGTCGGCGAGATCGCCATCGCCCTTCACCAGGTTGGCGAAAAACCGCTTGTGCGCGTCCATGTGGCGATCGAGGTTCATCGAAATGAACCCGTTGAGCTGCAGGAAACCCGGATAGACGTCGCGCATCACGCCCGGATGCGGGAACGGCACCTTGGTGATGACGTTGTTGCGGAACCACTCGATGCCGCGTTCCTCGGCAAGGTTGTTGACCGCGGTCGGATTGCGGCGGGTGTCGATCGGCCCGCCCATCAGCGTCATTGAAGTCGGCACATAGGGATCGCGGTTGGCTTCCATGATGGAGACCGCGGCCACCACCGGCACGGAGGGCTGGCACACCGCGATCACATGCGTGTTGCCGCCGAGCGCGTGCAGCATCTCGATGACATAATCGATATAGTCGTCGAGATCGAAACGCCCTTCCGACAGCGGCACCATGCGCGCATCCGCCCAGTCGGTGATGTAGACCTCGTGCGTCGGCAGGAAAGCCTCGACCGTGCCGCGCAAGAGCGTCGCGTAATGGCCGGACATCGGCGCCACGATCAGGACGCGCGGCTGCGGGCTGCGCAAGGGCCGCGCGAACGCGCGGTCGAAGTGCAGCAAGCGGCAGAACGGCTTTTCCCAGACGCTCTTGATCTCGACGCCGACGCGGATGCCGTTCACTTCGGTCTCGTTGAGGCCCCATTCCGGCTTGCCATAGCGGCGCGTGGTGCGCTCGAACAATTCGCAGGCAGCGGCGACCGATTTGCCGAATTGGGTATGCGTCCAGGGGTTCAGCGGATTCTGAAACAGGATTTTTGCGGCATCCGTCACCGCGCGCGCCGGATTGAGCGAGGCGTGCGCCATCTCGTACATCCAGTACATCGGCGTCGTCAGCGCCGAACTGCCTCCGCCCGCCAGCGGCGGTGCCCTGCCAAACTCACCAATCGGCATCTTACCCTCAGACCCCTGTTTTGCGTCGCAGCATAGTGAACAATGCCTTACAACGCGTCAATGCAGAGATCGGTATATCTACGCAGACCGCCCAGCGAACAGTCCGGGAATCCACGGGAAATTGACTTATTCCCCACCTCCAAGCAGCGATCCGTGACGGCGGGCACTGTTCAGGAGCGCCAAAAACGCCGCGAATGAAGCGACCAGCAGCGCGGCGTTGATGATCAGCGCCGAGGCCATCAGGTCGGCGCGGAAGACGTGCTCGGTGAGCAGCGCGCGCAGGCCTTCGAAGACGTAGGTCGGCGGCAGGCACCAGGAGACGTGCTGCAGCCAGAGCGGCAGCACCCTGACCGGGTAATAGACGCAGGCGAGCGGCATCAGCGCAAACATCAGCGTCCAGACAATGCTTTCGGCACCCAGGCCATTGCGCAGCACGAGGCCAGAGACGAAGATCCCGACCGCCCAGCTCGTGAAGATCAGATTGCAGAAGAACGCGATCGCCGGCAGCCCAAGGGCGAAGAAATTGAAGCCGAAGACGTAGAGCGCAAGCAGCATCATCGGGATGACGCCGATTGCCAGCCGAATGAGGCTCATGGCCATCAGCGCAGCCAGGAACTCGATCGGCTTCAGCGGGCTCATCATCAGGTTGCCGAGGTTGCGCGCCCACATCTCTTCCAGAAACGAGATGGAAAAACCGAGCTGGCCCCGGAACAGAATGTCCCACAGGATGACCGCGCCGATCAGCGTGCCGCCGGCGCGTGCGAAGAAGCCGGCGTTCTGCGCAATGTAAGTCTGCAGGAAGCCCCAGGTGATGATCTGGAGGATCGGCCAGTACATCAGTTCCATGAGCCGCGGCCAGGACGACAGCAGAAGATACCAGTAGCGCAGGATCATCGCGCCGATGCGATGGAACGAGATGCCGCGATGCAACGCCAGCTCGCTCATGACGCCGGCACCTCGACGCGGCCGCGCGCGACATCGAGGAACACTTCCTCGAGATTGGCGCGGCTGTAGCGGGCCATGATGCCGTCGGGGCTGTCGTCCTCCTCGACGCGACCCCGCTTCAAGATGATCACGCGATCGCAAAGCCGCTCGACCTCGAACATGTTGTGCGAGGCGAGCAGGATGGTGGCGTCATGGGTCTTGCGGTAAGTCTCCAGATGCTCGCGCACCCAGTCCGCCGTGTCCGGATCGAGCGAAGCGGTCGGCTCGTCGAGCAGGAGCAGCTCGGGCTGGTTGATCAGCGCTTTCGCCAGCGCGACGCGGGTCTTCTGCCCGGCCGAGAGCTTGCCGTTAGGGCGGTCGAGAAAGTCGTCGAGATCGAGGTCGGAAGCGAGCTCGCGGATGCGCTCGGCCAGATTCTTCACCGCGTAGAGTCGGCCGAAAATGGTGAGGTTTTGCCGCACCGTGAGCCGCATCGGCATGTCGACATAGGGGCTTTCGAAATTCATGCGCCCGAGCACATGCGCGCTCTCTTGCGGCATCGGATGACCGAGCACGGCGACGCGTCCCGAGGTCGGCAGCACCAGCCCCATGATCATCGCAATCGTCGTGGTCTTGCCGGCGCCGTTGCCGCCGAGCAGCCCGGTGATGCTGCCGCGCGCGATGCGGAAGGAGATATCGTCCACCGCGCGCGTCTTCTTGTACTGTTTGACCAGACGCTCAACCTCGATCGCTGCGGGTCCTGCCGGATCCGCCGCGAACAGCAAGGCAAGATTTGCATCATTTTGGGCCATGGGCTCGTTCATTGCGGCATTCCGCAGGTCCGTGCAACCTCCGTGCCCCCTCGACCGCCAATTTGTGATCGGCCGGCCACACCGCTAAATAGGACGTCATGACCGATATTGCGGATTCCGCCTTTCGCCATCCAGAGCGCCACATCCGCCTGGATACGATTCTGCGGCTGCGCTGGCTTGCCGCGCTCGGCCAGCTCGCGGCCATTTTCGTGGTGTCGCAGGGCCTCGAATTCGACGTCCCCGTCGTGCCCTGCGTCGTCATCATCGGCCTGTCGGCGCTGCTCAACCTCGCGCTCCAGATCGCGTTCAACCCGATGCAGCGGCTCGAGCCGCGCCATGCCGCTTCGCTGCTGGCCCTCAACATCATCGAGCTTGCTGCACTGCTCTATCTCACCGGCGGGCTCGAAAATCCATTCTCGTTCCTGTTCCTGGCGCCGGTCTTGATCTCGGCGACCGCGCTGCCGGTGCGGCTGACGGTGACGCTCGGCCTGCTCGCGGTCGCCTGCGCCACGGTGCTGGTGTTCGTTCACCAGCCGCTGCCATGGGACTCTGACGAACCGCTGATGCTGCCGCCGATCTATCTGGTCGGCGTCTGGATCTCGATCGTGCTCGCGATCGGCGTCACCGGCCTCTATTCGTTCCAGGTCACCGAGGAAGCGCGCAAGCTATCGGACGCGCTGGCGGCGACCGAGCTCGTGCTGGCGCGCGAGCAGCATCTGACCCAGCTCGACGGGCTTGCGGCCGCCGCTGCGCACGAGCTGGGCACGCCGTTGTCGACCATCGTATTGGTATCGCGCGAATTGGAAAAGACACTCGCCGATAATCCGTTCGCCGCCGGCGACATCAAGACGCTGCGCGAGCAGGCCCAGCGCTGCCGCGATATCCTGTCCAAGATCACCCAGCTCTCCTCGACCGGCGCGCCGTTCGACCGCATGAAGCTCTCGACACTGATCGAGGAAGCGGTCGCGCCGCACCGCGACTTCGGCGTCGCGATCAAGATCAGGATCGCAGTTACGGGAAGCCGCGAACCGGTCGGCTCGCGCAATCCCGCCATCCTCTATGGCGTCGGCAATATCCTGGAAAACGCCGTCGACTTCGCGCGCAAGGAGGTCGAGGTGAATGCGTGGTGGAACGACGATACCGTCGAGATCATGATCTCCGATGACGGCCCGGGCTTCGCGCCCGAGATCCTCAAGCGCATCGGCGAGCCCTATCTGTCTCGCCGGCGCGCAGGCGACGACGCGCCGAGCGAACGCAGTGGCCTCGGGCTCGGCGTCTTCATCGCGCGCACGCTTCTGGAGCGCACCGGCGCAAGGGTGTCATTCAGCAACCATGCATTCCCGGACCACGGTGCGGTGGTCCAGATCGCCTGGCCGCGCGCGCGGTTCGAGGCTTCCGAAAACAACGGTGTGCCAACGTCTTAAGTCATTCGACGTTTGGTGACCTTGGCACTGCCTTATTCGCACTCCATATCTCCAAGGCACCCTTCAACCGAGACCCAAAACCTTGACCGTGACCGCCGAACTTACCGAACATGCCGATCGCTCGCTCCTTATCGTGGAGGACGACAAACCGTTCCTGGAGCGGCTTGCACGCGCCATGGAGACGCGCGGCTTTGACGTGACCTCCTGCGACACTGTGTCCGACGGGCTTGCGCAGATCGGCAAGGCCGCACCGGCGTTCGCGGTGGTGGACCTCAGGCTTGGCGACGGCAACGGGCTTGACGTGGTTTCGGCGCTGAAGCGCAAGCGGCCGGATGCGCGTGCCATCGTGCTGACCGGCTACGGCAACATCGCCACCGCCGTCACCGCGGTGAAGATGGGCGCGGTCGACTATCTGGCAAAACCGGCCGACGCCGACGACGTCGTCGCGGCGCTGCTTTCGACCGGCACGGAGAAATCCGAGCCGCCGCAGAATCCAATGTCGGCCGACCGCGTCCGCTGGGAGCACATCCAGCGCATCTACGAGATGTGCAACCGCAACGTTTCCGAGACGGCGCGCCGGCTCAACATGCACCGCCGCACGCTGCAGCGGATCCTCGCCAAGCGCGCCCCGCGCTAGAACTCCGCGTGACCTTGCGGATCGACCAGCCGGTTGATCCGCAGCGCCGCCGCCATCCCGAAGCGCACCATCATCAGCTTGCGTGTCGGCGCCGGCAGGCGATGCTCCGGCGCGTCACAGAGCATATGCGCACCATAGGCGTCGGCGACGATCAGGCCGGTGTCTTTCGGAAAGATCTCGGGCGGGAGCGCCTGCGTGAAGGCGAAAAACAACCGGTCGCAATGGGCGCGGTAATCTTCCCATTTGTGGTCGGCGCGCAGGTCTTCGACCGAGGATTTGATCTCGACGATCCAGATATCGCCGCGCTCGTTCAGCGCCACCAGATCGGCGCGGCGGCCTGACGGCAGCGGCAATTCGGCCACGGAAGTAAAGCCGAGCGAGCGCAACAGCCGCGCGGTGCCGCGCGCGACCGCGAGCGCGGTCTCGGATTGACGGCCATCCGGCGGGGGAACCAGGTTGATGTGGCGGGCGGGCGATTCCATCGCAACATCCTAGCTGATTTCAGCCGGCTGCCGCGCAAATCTTTCGCTTGGCGGGCCGCCAAAAATGGGCAAAGTGCGCCCATGACACGGCAAACCGAGACCCAGGCCACTGAAGATCAAGCGAAGGCCGGCGCGATGATCGTGCCGGTAACGCTGTTCGAGCAGAACTGCACCATCCTCTGGCACGAGCCGAGCAAGAAGGCGGTCGTGATCGATCCCGGCGGCGACGTGCCGAAGATTCTGGAAGCGGTCAAGCAGGCCGGCGTCACCGTCGAGAAGATCTGGCTGACGCACGGCCATATCGATCACGTCGGCGGGGCCGCGGAATTGCGCGATGCGCTGAAAGTGCCGATCGAGGGTCCGCATCAGGCGGACGCGTACTTGCTCGCGCATGTGGTGGAAAGCGGAGCGCGCTTCGGCATGACGGGCGTGCGCGACTTCGTCTCCGACCGCTATCTCGAGGAAGGCGAGCAGGTCAAGATCGGCGAGCTCACCTTCGACATCCTGCACTGCCCCGGTCACTCGCCGGGCAGCGTGGTCTACTTCAACAGGGAATTGCGCTTCGCCCATGTCGGCGACGTCCTGTTCAACGGCTCGGTCGGACGCACCGACCTGCCCGGCGGCAGCCACGAGACGCTGATCAAGTCGATCATCGAGAAGCTGTTGCCGCTCGGCGACGATGTCGGCTTCATCTGCGGCCATGGCGCGGGCTCAAGCATCGGCCAGGAGCGCAGGACCAATCCGTTCATCACCGGCGAATTGTAATTGCGAAGCGCAGCCTGAGCCCGCAGCTACTTCATCAATCCCGCAGCGGTGAGCGCGCGCGTGATCACGGCGCTGACATCGATGCCGCGCCGGCGTGGTTCTTGCTTTGGCGTCGGCTTTGGTTCGGGACGCGCATGCATCATCATCAGCGGATCAAACACCTCGGTGAAGTCGGGCATCGGCACCGGGGGAATGATCGGCGTGATGATTTTGGCCGGCGTCGCGGCTTTCGCGGCGGGCTTGCGCGCCGGCTTCGCTGCGCCGTTGGATTGTGACCTCGCCGCCGGTTTCACATCCGCCCTCGCCTCCGCCGCGAGCTCCGGCTCGCGAATCCATTCGGTCAGGCCAAAGAATTTGGCGATGTGAAACGAGGAGGAAATGCCCGCCTCGATCATGAATGCGCCCGGCTCGCCGTAGCGCAGCTCGTTGTCGGCGATGCCAAGCGGCGTGCCGTGGGCCATGTCGGTGATGGTGTAGGATTCGACGATCGTCTCGCCTTCCTCATTCCACCAGACCCTGTGCGGATGGCCGTCGACCATGCCTTCCGACATCGGCGCCTGCGGCAGATGATGCACGTCGAGCCACTGCTTGACGATCTCACGGGCGTTGGCGGGTGCGACCACGCCGTCCACGGTGCCGTGCCACACCGAAAGCCTGGGCCATGGCCCCTGGTGATGCGAGGCCTTGCGCACGAGATCGCCGAGCCTGTGCGGCGTGCGGACCGGTGTGGCGCGCATGATCGTCAGCGCTTCGCGCACGTCATTGGCCACGCCGAACGGCAGGCCGGCGATAATGGCGCCGGCCGCAAAGACTTCCGGATAGGTCGCGAGCATCACCGAGGTCATGGCGCCACCGGCAGAGAGTCCGGTGATGAAGATCCGGCGCTGGTCGATGCCGTGATCGGCAGTCATGCGCGCGATCATCTGCCGGATCGAGGCGGCTTCGCCGCGATCGCGCGCGGTATCTTCCGGATTGAACCAGTTGAAGCAGCGATTGGCGTTGTTGGAAACAACTTGCTCCGGAATCAGCAGCGCGAAGCCGTAGTGCCTGGCGAGCGTGGCCCAACCGGCACCGTGATTGTAGCCGGCAGCCGTCTGGCCGCAGCCATGCAGCACCACGACGAGCGCGTGCGGATGCTGCAGCTTCTCCGGCACAAAGGCGAACATGCGCAAGGCACCCGGATTCGCACCGAAATCGCGGATCTCCACCAAGGGAGTCTCGATATCCCGACGCAGCCCAAGCTCGGGCAGCCGACCAAAACGATCGAGCTTGGGCAAACGCCGCAGAAAATCGACATTACTGGCGAGCGACACCGGCAACTCCGTCACCTCGTTCACGCGTGAATCGTGAACCCGAGCACGACAAGATAGTTGCTGCGTCGCAAAATAAAAAGGCCGTGCGCTGTCAATCCCCACTAAAACCGCGCGATTGCAGCCGATTTGCAACGGTTAACGCGCCCGCCGCGCTTGCACATCAGGCCGTCGCGCGACGCATCCATGACAGCAATGCGGCGCTGATCACAATCGAGAGTGCAAACAGTGCGATGGCGGTAAACAAAGCTTGTTGCGCGGAATACGCGGAGGCGGCGGCAAAGAATACCGCTCCGATCGCGGCCACGCCGGCCGCGTTCGCAATCTGCGCCGTGGTGCCGTACATGCCCGAACCGGCGCCAGCGCTTGCAGGCTTGACGCTCGACAGCACCGCGCCTGACAGCGGCGCCATCACCAGACCCTGGCCGTAGCCGAAGATCATCAAGACAAGCGCGAGCGTGAGCGCGCTCGGCGGCGCCAGAAAAGCAACCGTCAGCGCCAGCACCGCCAGGCCCGCAATCTGGATCGCGCAGCCTTCGATCAGGACCAGCGTGCCGCGATGCTTGGCGCGCTCGCCGCTGATGCGGGAGGCGACGACGAAGGTAAGCGCCAACGGCACGAAGACGAGGCCGGCTCTCAGCGGCGGGATCTGCAACGCCGTCTGCATGTACATGGTCATCACGAGGTAGAACGACAGATTGGCGAAGAAGAAAAAGAACGCGGCCGTCAGCCCGCGCATGAAAGGCTTGTCGGAGAGCAGCGAAAGGTCGATCAGGGGCATGCCGCCTTTTGCCGCGACGGCCCGTTCAAGCTTCACGAAGCAGACAACGATCGCGACACCCGCGGCCATTACCAACCACAGCCACGGCGCCCAATGGACGTCCTGGCCGAACAAGAGCGGCCCGATCAGGCATAACAAGCCGAGAAACAGCACTGTCGCGCCGGACCCATCGAGCCGCGTGCCGGCACGGCGCGGCACCGACGGCATGATCCGCGCCGCAGCCAGGACAATGAGAATGCCGAACGGCACGTTGACGAAGAACACCGCGCGCCAACCGACACCTGCAAGATCGAGCGTCACCAGGATGCCACCCAGCGCAAAGCCCGCCGCGCCGGCCAGTCCCAGCACGATGCCGTAGATGCCGAAGGCGCGGCTTCGCGCATGATCCGAGAACAACAGATGCAGGGTCGCCAGCACCTGCGGCACCATCAGCGCCGCAGTGGCGCCTTGCGCGAGCCGCGCTGCGATCAGCTCAGGTCCGGATTGCGCGAGCCCGCACCACAGCGAGGTCAGCGTGAAGCCGAGCACACCGGCAAGAAAGACGCTCTTGGTGCCGTAGATGTCGCCGAGCCGGCCGCCGGTCACGATCAGCGTCGAATAGGCGACCAGATAGATCGCGATGACCGATTCGATCTCGGCGGTGGAGGCGTGCAGTTCGGTCGCGATCGTCGGGATCGCGACGTTGACGATGAAAGCATCGACACCGAACATGAATTGTGCGGCGACGACGATCGCCAGCACCCACCAGCGGTGCGACGTCGCCAGGTTGGCCGAAACCATCTGATGCATGGGAAGTCCTCGCCCTGAATGTTGCATCATGAATTACGGATTTCGGTCACATCGGCGATTACCCCCGAGGTAAGGAGAGCTTCACGGCTTCGTCAGGACTGGCTGGTGCCGGCGCACGCCGGCCGTAGCGCACCGGCGGCGCATTCCGCCCAGAGTGCGCGCGCTCAAAATATGCGTCTAGTCGCTATGCCACGCGCGACTTTCCGTGGCCCGGGAAAATGCATTGCGGCTGCGCTGGCGAGCACGTTGAAAGCTCGGGGCAGGTGGCTTACCAATGCCCCCCTAAACACTGACATCACGATCCAGGGAAACGTCATGGCGCGCCTCAAATTCGGAGCCTTCCTCGCCCCACATCATCCGCTCGGCGAGCATCCGATGCTGCAATTCCGCCGCGACCTCGACTTCGTGCAGCAGATTGACGAGCTCGGCTATGACGAATTCTGGTGCGGCGAGCATCACTCCTCCGGCTGGGAGATGATCGCTTCCCCCGAGATGTTCCTGGCCGCGGCCGGCGAGCGCACCAAGCGTATCAAGCTCGGCACCGGCGTGATCTCGCTGCCCTATCACCACCCCTTCAACGTCGCCCAGCGCATGGTGCAGCTCGACCACATGACCGGCGGCCGCGCCATCTTCGGCTCGGGTCCCGGCGCGCTCGCTTCCGACGCGCATACGCTCGGCATCGATCCGATGACCCAGCGCGACCGCCAGGACGAGGCGATTGCGGTGATCCGCCGCCTCTTCAACGGCGAGCGCGTCACCGCCAGGAGCGACTGGTTCACGATGCAGGACGCGGCGCTCCAGATCCTCCCCTTGCAGGAAGAGATGCCGTGCGTGGTGGCGTCCATGATTTCGCCGTCGGGCATGACGCTCGCCGGCAAATATGGCATCGGCATCATCTCGCTGGGCTCGATGTCGACCAAGGGATTGATGTCGCTGGCGCAGCAATGGGAATTCGCGGAAGACGCGGCGAAGAAGGCCGGCACCACGGTGAGCCGCTCCAACTGGCGCGTGCTGCTCTCCTGGCACATCGCCGAGACCCGCGAGCAAGCGCGGCGCGAGGCCCGTGAAGGGCTGATGCGCTGGCACAATGAATATAATGTCGGCACGTTGATGCGGCCGGGCATCACTGCATTCAAATCGCCCGACGAGGCCGTCGACCAGACCGCCTTTGTCGACGGCGCGGCCTCGGCCATCGGAACGCCCGATGACCTCGTGAAGCTGATCAAGAACGTGATGAAAACGTCCGGCGGCGTCGGCACCGTCATCGGCTTCGTGCATGACTGGGCGAACATCGAGGCAACGCGTCGGAGCTGGGATCTTGTGGCCCGCTACGTGGTCCCGCAGATCAATGGCTATGTCGACAGCATGCGCAAGTCGCAGAAATTCGTGATCGAGAACCGGGCCGTGTTCGAGCGGGCCGGCGAAGCCGTGATGGCCAAGATCATGGGCAACGAGAAGGCCGCCGCTGCGCTCGCCGAGACCGGGCCCGGCCGCGTCCCGATCGCCACGGCGAACGCGCCGGACTTGCAGAAGGAAGCGGCGAAGCAGAAGAGCAAGGCTTAGAGGCGCGAGCGGCGCGCGGCTTTGCCGTGACCATTGAAGCGGCGCAGGTCTGCCCGAACCAGCCGGCGGCCTTTGCAGCGCCGCGGCAAAAGCGCTATTTTCGAGCTCGTTGGTTCGCGTCCAAGAACGCGCCAGGAACAGCCACGGAGCGCCTGCCATGTCGATGCAGAGTGTCGCCTCGCCCGCGTTCAGCTTCACCCCGCCGAAGCGCAATTCGCTGACCCATATTCCGGGCGACGAGGGCTGGCCCATCATCGGCAAGACGCTGCAGGTGCTGGCCGACCCCAAGGGGTTTATCGAAAACAACGCCAAACGCTATGGCCTGGTCTATCGCAGCCATCTGTTCGGCGAGACCAGCATCGTGCTGCTCGGGCCGGAGGCCAACGAGCTCGTCCTGTTCGACCAGGCAAGACAGTTCTCGTCGACGCATGGCTGGAATCTCATCCTCGGACGCTTGTTCCCGCGCGGGCTGATGCTGCTCGATTTCGACGAGCATCGCCTGCATCGCAAGTCGCTGTCGGTTGCCTTCAAGGCCGGACCGATGAAATCCTACCTCGCCAAGCTCGATCAGGGCATCTCCGGGCGCGTGGCGCGATGGAAACAGCAATCGGGCGAGATGCTGCTTTATCCGGCGATGAAACAGCTCACGCTCGATCTCGCCGCGACCTCCTTCCTCGGCGCCGACATCGGGCCCGAGGTGGAAGAAATCAACCGCGCCTTCATTGACATGGTGGCGGCGGCCGTTGCGCCGATCAGGCGGCCACTGCCGGGGACCCAGATGGCGCGCGGCGTCGCGGGCCGCAAGCGCATCGTCGCCTATTTTTCCGAGCAGATTCCGATCCGACGCGCCAGGGGCGGCGGCGACGACCTGTTCTCGCAGCTTTGCCAGGCGACCGACGACGACGGCGAGCTGTTGCCCGCGCAGACCATCATCGACCACATGAGCTTTCTGATGATGGCGGCGCACGATACGCTCACGTCGTCGCTGACCTCCTTTGTCGGCGAGCTTGCAGCCCATCCGGAATGGCAACACAGGCTGCGAAACGAAGTAGCGGCGCTCGGACTTACGCGCGATGCTCCGACGAGCCTTGATGATCTCGTGGCGCTGCCGGAGACCGAGATGGCGTTCAAGGAAGCGCTGCGCCTGAAGCCGCCGGTGCCCTCGATGCCGCGCCGGGCGGTGCGCGATTTCACGTTCAAGGGTTTTGCGATTCCCGCCGGCACCCAGGTCGGTGTCAATCCACTGTTCAGCCATCACATGCCGGAGATCTGGCCCGAGCCCGACAGGTTCGATCCCATGCGCTTCACCGAGGAAGCGCAGCGCAACCGCCACCGCTTCGCCTGGGTGCCGTTCGGCGGCGGCGCGCATATGTGCCTCGGCCTGCACTTCGCCTATATGCAGGCGAAATGCTTTGCCCGGCATTTCCTGCAAAACCTCGAAGTGTCGCTTCCGCCCGGTTACCAGCCGAACTGGCAGATGTGGCCGATCCCCAAGCCGCGCGACGGCCTGCGGGTGATCGTGCGGGCGGTGTGAATATCCGGTAGGGTGGGCAAAGGCCCGCAAGCGCCGTGCCCACCGCTTTTCGGCGCGGACAAAGATAGTGGGCACGCTTCGCTTTGCCCATCCTACGAACTTCGCCATGCAGGCGGGTCAAACCCGCGCATGACGACGTGAGAATGCCGGCGCGGCACCGATCAATCCTCCGACCTTGCCGTCGAGCCGTCGCATATCCTTTCCCTTTCCGATTGAATGCGGTCACATTGGTACCGATATTTCGGGCAACCCCAAGACTGGTTTGCGCGATGGCGGGAAGCGCATGGCTTTCGCAAGCGCCAGCCTTAATCTGGAGGGGCTGATCGGGCTGATGATGCGTAAGTTGATCGACGAATTCCGGCGGGGCTGGCAGGGCGTTGCCCGGCCGCCGCTCGCCGTGAGCCTCGGATTTGCCGCGCTCTGCCTGGTCCTTTCGACTCTGGCGCGCTTCGGCATTTCGCTTATTCGACCCGACATTTTCTTCACGCCCTATATTCCCGCCGTGTTCTTTGCCACCGCCGTCGGCGGCATGAGGATCGGGATCCTCACCACGCTTGTCGGCGGCGCCATCGGCGTTTTCGTCAATTTCGGCTACGGCACGGCCGATTTCGCTCGCGTCGCGCTGCTCCTGATTTTCTGGCTGGTCTGCGGACTGACGATCTGGGGCATCGAGCACTATCGCGCCATCGCCGGCCAGCAGCGCCAGATTTCCAAGCGGCTGATCCAGGAGGAGGAATACCGCAAGCTGATCGTGTCCGAGCTTCAACACCGGCTGAAGAACAAGCTGTCCGTGATCCACGCGGTGCTGCGCCAGGTCCTGGAAAAGGAGCCAAACGTCTGGGGCAGGGTCGACCCTCGCTTGCGTGCGCTTGCGGCTGCCGACGATCTGATCACCCGCGTCGACGGCTCCGGCTGCGACATCAGGGACTTGCTGCTCTCCGAGCTCGGTCCCTATGGCCATGTCCGCTTCAACCTGAACGGCGATCCGCTGTTCCTTCCGGCCAAGCTCGCAGTGAGTCTGGCGCTGGTCTTGCACGAGCTCGCCACCAATGCCGCCAAATACGGCGCATTTTCCTCCGCGCGCGGGCTGTTGCAGGTGTCCTGGACCCTGTCGGACGACCGCCTCAACGTGATCTGGGACGAGACCGAAGGCCCGCCGGTCGACAAAGTCGGCGCACCCGGCTTCGGCACCAGGCTATTGAAATCGGCGCTGACGCCGTTCGACGGCAAGACCGAGGTCAGCTTCCTCCGGAGCGGCGTTCATTGCACCATGCAATGCCGCGTTCCGAAGAGCTGACTGCGGGCCTGAGAGCCAAATCCTGCCAATGAAAGCAAGTGCCTGCCACTCGTTTTGCCTGCGGATTATCGCGTTGATAGTCCGTTAATGACAAGTCTCCGGGTCATGACGCAGAACTGCAAAGCTGCGCGCGGCGAGCCGAGTTTATTTCCGGCGCTTAACCAAAATGAAGAACGAACTCAGCACAATGCGCGCCCATGCAACGCCATGCCGCCAACGACGATCTGCCAGATGCTGCAAGCGAAGCCGGCATGACCAGTGTGGCTGACGCGGAACTGCGCCTGTTGCGGGATGTGCTGAGGCTGCTGCCGGCCGGTGTCACGGTCCAGGACGAGCACGGCCGATTCCTGATGGTCAACGATGCCGCCGCGGTGCAGCTCGGGCTTGCCCGCAGCGGAGGCGCCGCGCCTTCGCAACTCGTCGATCAGCGCCTGGAAGCGGGGCTGCAATGCCTGCGCGCCGACCGCGCCCTCGTCACCGAGGAATCCATCGACGACGGCAAGGTCAGGCAGGTTCTGCTGACGAGCCATCAACCGGTCCGCATCGACGGGCGCGACCTGCTCATCTCCAGCTCCGCCGACATCAGCGAGCAGAAGGCGTTCGAGGATCAGCTTTTCCGCTCCGCCTATTATGACGAATTGACGGAGCTGCCGTCACGGCGGGTGATCGAGTATCGCGTCAACAGCCTGCTCAGATGCGACGACGCGAAGTTCGCGCTCGCCTTCCTCGACATCGACAATTTCAAGCATATCAATGATTATTACGGACACGCGATCGGGGATGCACTGCTGATCGAGCTTGCCAAGCGGCTCATCCGCGAGCTGCGCGACTCCGACATGCTGTCGCGGATTTCCGGCGACGAGTTCCTGCTCTTGCTCCACCCGATCCAGAGCCAGCAGGAAGTCGCGGATTTCCTGCAGTCGGTCCTGGAGCGACTGAATGCGCCCTTCTTCATCGACGGATCGGAAATCTTCGCTTCGATCTCGGTCGGCGTCAGCCTCTATCCGGACCATGGCCGGAGCTACGAGGTGCTGCACCAGAACGCCGATCTTGCGATGTACCAGGTCAAGAACAACGGCAAGGGCAACGCGGCATTCTTCGATGCCGGCATGGAGCACGAGGCGACGGCGCGCACGAAAGTCGAGCAGTCGCTCCGGCTTGCCATCCTGGAAAAGCGGTTCTGCTGCGCCTTCCAGACCAAGGTCGACATCCGCACCCGGGAGGTCAAGGGCGTCGAGGCGCTGGTGCGGCTGCGCGACGATGAGGGCGTGATCCAGGCGCCCGGCACCTTCATCAACCTCGCGGTCGAGCTCGGGCTGATCGACGAGTTGACCCATCTGGTGCTGGCGGAGATCGTGAAATCGATCGACCTCATCAACGAGAACTTCGGCCCAACCGCGACGATCAGCATCAACGTCGCTGCCAAGCAGGCCGACAATGTCGAGTTCATGCGTTCCTTCGCGCGAGCGCTGGAGGCGACCGGCTTCCCGGCGCGCTTCATGATCGAAGTGACCGAGGATGCCTTCGTCGCCAAGACCCATTTCCAGGAGAATATCCTGCCGATCTTCCGCAAGCTCGGGGTGGGCATCTCCATCGACGATTTCGGTACCGGCTATTCGTCGCTCTCGGCGCTCGCCGACATCACCGCCGATGAGATCAAGATCGACCGCTCCTTCATCACCGACATTCACAAGCGCCCGCGCAGCCAGGGCATCCTGCGCGCGATCGAATCCTTGAGCGAGGCGCTCGGCATGACCGTGATCGCCGAGGGCATCGAATCCTTCGAGGAGCTCGCCTATCTGCAGGCCGCAACCAGGATCCGCTATGCACAGGGCTTTTATTTCTCCCGCCCGATCTTCCTCGAGGAGTTGCGGCCGGCCACCCCGCTCGCAAGCGAATCGCGCGTCAGCCTCGCGAGCCGACCGGCGCAGGAAAATCGCCTGGTCTATTCGCGCGGCGATCGCTATCGGCGGTAGTTTCTTCGCAACGCAGGACCTTACGCTTTTAACATCCGAGGGCTCAAACCTCCGCCGGTGCGCCGCAGCACTAACGTTGCGTTAATGCACACGCAGGGCACAAAGAATCAATTAAATCCAAAGTAACCGGATTTCCTAACGGCTTATGCCATTTCTGCATCGTATGCATTCCCTTCGGGAGATTGGGGGAAATGCGCGCGTTGATGGTCGACGTCCGGAGCAGAGTGTCCCGCATCGCCGCGGCCGCGTTGCGGCAGCTCAGTGGCGTGCGCGGCCGCGACCCGATCGTATGGCTCATCATCTGCGGTTGCCTGCTGGTTGCCGGCATCGTGCTGGGCACCATCATAATGGTCGGCGAATTCCGCGAGCGCGCGATCGCCAACAGCGAGCGCGAGCTGCAGAACGCCGTGCTGCTTCTGACCCGCCATTTCGACCAGCAATTCGAGGACACCGAGATCATCGCCGCCGACGTGATCGCGCAGATGAATATCTCCGAGATCAGCTCGCCCGACGCCTTCCGGGAGAAGATGTCGGGTCCGACCGCCCACCGTATGCTCGCTGCCAAGGTCTCCAGGCTGTCCTACATGGGCGAGGTCACGATCTTCGACGCCAACGGCGATCTCATCAACTCCTCGGGCGACGCGCCGCTGCCCGAGGCCAACGTTTCCCAGCGCGCCTATTTCAGGGAGTTCAAGACCAATCCCGATTCGCCGTCGATCCTCACCGAGCCGGTGCTCAGCATCTTCACGGGAACCTGGACCACCGTCATTGCGCACCGCCTGACCGGAGCCAACGGCGTATTTCTCGGCGTCATGGCGCGGCGCATCGATCCGGCGAGCTACGAGAAATTCTTCGCAACCGTCCTGCTCGGGCCAGGAGCTGCGATCGCGCTGCTCCATGGCGACGGCACCATGCTGGCACGCTACCCGCATATCGACGCCAAGATCGGGAAGAAATTCAATTCGGCGCCGCTGTTCAAGCGCGTACTCGAGCACGGCGGCCTGCAGATGCTGCGCATGACAAGCCCGATCGATCACAAGGACAAGCTCGGCGCCGCGGCGATGCTGGACCGCTTCCCCATGGTGGTGGTTGCCACCAACAGTGTCGATGCGGCGCTCGCCGACTGGCAGGAGCAAACGAGATTCCTGATCCTCGCGGCGGCGCTGTCGGCGTCGGTGATCGCCTTCATCCTCTACCTGATCGTCCGGCAGATCAATCGCCTGAACAGGGACGCCCGTGCCGAGCTCGCGGCGGAGAAGCAGCGGCTCGACACCGCGCTCAACAACATGACGCAGGGCCTCGTGCTCTACGATTCATCTGCGCGCATCGTCACGTTCAACCAGCGCTACATCGACATGTACAGCCTGTCGCGAGACGTGGTGAAGCCGGGCCTGCATTACTATGACCTGATCCAGCACCGCAAGGACACCGGGTCCTATGACGGCGACGTCCGCGGCTTCTGCGACTCGATCATGCGCAATATCGCGGAGGGCAAGGTCAACAGCACCATCATGGAAACTCCGGACGGAGGCGCCTACTTCATCGTCAACAAGCCTCTGGCGACCGGCGGCTGGGTCGCGACCATCGAAGACATCACCACGCAGCGCAGGCTCGAGCAGGAGCGCGACCGCGACCGCGCCTTCCTGCGCGAGATCATCGACCACATCCCGACCCAGATCACGGTGAAGGATGCGCGCGACAGCCGCTACGTGCTGGTCAATTCGGTGGCCGAGGAGCAATTCGGCGCGGTCGGCCGGGACATCGTCGGCAAGACGCCTTACGACATCTTCCCGCAGCATCTGGCGGCGCGGGTCCTTGCCGATGACGCGCTGGCGCTGCAATCGGACAGTACGATCTTTATCGACGACCACCGCTGGGAAACCAAGCTCCACGGCAGCCGCATCGTCAACTCGAAGCGGCTTGCGATCCGGGACAAGGCCGGCGAGCCGCGCTACATCCTCAATGTGGTCGAGGACGTCACCGAGCGGCGCGAGGCGGAGGAGAAGATCGCGCATCTGGCGCACTACGACGCGCTCACCGACCTGCCGAACCGCGTGCTGTTTCGCGAGCGGATCGAGCGCGAGCTGAAGAAGGTGGCCAATGGCGAGCCGTTCGCCCTGCTCTATATCGACATCGACGAGTTCAAGGGCATCAACGATTCGCTCGGACATCATGTCGGCGACGAGCTCCTGAAGGCGGTGGCAAGCCGCATCCGCAGCCGCGTCAAGGACAGCGACCTGGTTGCGCGGCTCGGCGGCGACGAATTCGCGGTGATCCGAACCGGCGCGACCTCGGCCGACGAGGTCGCCGCCTTCGTCACACGGATACACGAGGCGATCCGCCAGCCCTATCAATGCCTCGGCCATCAGCTTTCGAGCGATGCCTCGATCGGCATCGCCATGGCGCCGCTGGACGGCACAAGTCACGACCAGCTCATCAAGAATGCCGACCTTGCCATGTATGCCGCCAAGTCGAGCGGCCGCCGCACCCACCGCTTCTTCGAACCGGCGATGGACGCGAGCGCAAAGGCCCGCCTGACCATGGAGCAGGATCTGCGGCAGGCGATGGCCGACGGCGCATTCGAGGTCCATTACCAGCCGCTTGTCCATCTCGGCCGCAACGCGGTCTCAGGCTGCGAAGCGCTGTTGCGCTGGCGTCATCCCGAGCGCGGCATGATTTCGCCTGCCGAATTCGTTCCCGTCGCGGAAGACACCGGACTGATCAACGAGCTTGGCGACTGGGTGCTGCGCACGGCTTGCGCGGAAGCGGTGACCTGGCCGGACCATGTCAGGCTCGCCGTGAACGTGTCGCCGGTCCAGTTGAAGAACCAGACGCTGGCGCTGCGGATTGCCGGCGCACTCGCCGCGTCCGGCCTGGAGCCAGGCCGGCTCGAGATCGAGATCACCGAAGCGGTCCTGATCCGCGACGACGAAGAAGCGCTCGCGATCCTGCATCAGCTCCGCAATCTCGGCGTCCGCATCGCGCTCGACGATTTCGGCACCGGTTTCTCTTCGCTGAGCTACCTGAAGCGTTTCCCGTTCGACAAGATCAAGATCGACCGCTGCTTCGTCAGCGACATTTCCGAGGTCGACGCCTCGTCGTCGATCGTGGAGGCCGTGGTCAACATTGCCGCCGCTCTCAACATGACGACCACCGCGGAGGGCGTCGAGACCGAGGCGCAGCGCGAGCTGTTGCGCAAGCTCGGCTGCACCGAGATGCAGGGCTATTTGTTCAGCGCCCCAAGACCGGGCGCGGACGTAAGACGGTTGCTTGCAATGGCCGGCGACAGGGTCGCCGTCGCGTAATTTTTCAAAGGGATATGCCGCGCGAAAACGCGGCACCCCGGGGAAAACGATGAGGAAGTCACGCGCGAAAAGCTCGGAATTGGCCCATTCCTACGCGGTGCGGCTGATGCAACATCTCGTCGTCCCGACCTTCGTGATCGATCCCAATCGGCGCGTGGTGATCTGGAATCGCGCCTGCGAGCGGCTGACCGGCGTTTCCGCAGCCGAGGTGCTCGGCACCTCCCGGCACTGGCGGGCCTTCTACGAGACGCAGCGCTATTGCCTCGCCGACCTCGTGGCACTCGAGCGTCCCGACAAGCTCGCCGAGCTCTACCCGCAGTACCTGGTCCGCAGCGAGCATGGCATGGGCTTTTCCGCCGAGAACTGGTGCGTGATGCCGAAGCTCGGCAATCACCTCTATCTCGCGATCGACGCAGGTCCGATCCATGACGAGGATGGCAATCTGATCGCGGTGGTCGAGACGCTGCGCGACATGACCGACCAGAAGCGCGCGGAGATGGCGCTGCAGGCGCTTGCCGTCAAGGACGGCCTCACCGGGCTTGCCAACCGCCGCGCCTTCGATCAGACGCTGCAGACCGAATGGCTGCGCGGGCAGCGCAGCGGCAAGCCGCTGTCGCTCCTGTTCGTCGACGTCGACCACTTCAAGCTGTTCAACGACAAGCACGGCCATCAGAGCGGCGACGAGTGCCTGCGTGCGATCGCGGCCATCGTCGGCGCGCAGGCGCTGCGGCCCGTCGATCTCGCCGCGCGCTATGGCGGCGAAGAATTCGCCATCATCCTGCCCGAGACCGATCGCGACGGCGCATGCGAGGTGGCCGAGCGGATCCGAAGAGCGGTGATGGATCTGAAGATCGCGCATGGCGCGCCGCGCGCCAGCGCCCATGTCACGCTCAGCGTCGGCGTTGCGACGCAAGTGCCGACCCTGGAGCTCGCCCCCGACAGCCTGCTTGGGCAGGCCGACCAGGCGCTCTATGCCGCCAAGCGTCTCGGCCGCAACCGCGTGACGTCGGCCGATACGATGTTGAGTGACGTCGCCGGCTTCATCGCGGCCAGGCGCGCGCGCCGCGCGGCGCAGCGCTAGGGCCTGCGGCGGGCGCCGTCAGCGCAAATCGGCGCCGCTTACTACCACTGTCACCGCCGCTCCTTATATTGAGCCTTGAACTCACACCTGCGCAGGCGCGGTATCCCATGCAACCCGTCTCTATCCTCCTGAATATCCTCTGGATTCTGATCGGCGGCGCCTGGATGGCGTTCGGCTGGCTGGTCGCCGCCATCATCATGGCCATCACCATCATCGGGCTGCCCTGGGCGCGCGCGGCGTTCAATATCGCCGTCTATACGCTGCTGCCGTTCGGCTCGCGGGCCGTGAACCGCTATGAGATCACGGGCCAGGAAGACATCGGCACCGGGCCGCTCGGCGTCATCGGCAATCTGATCTGGCTCATTCTCGCCGGCTGGTGGCTCGCGCTCGGTCACCTCATCACTGCGGTGCTCTTGGCGATCACGATCATCGGCATCCCCTTCGCCTGGGCGCACCTGAAGCTCGCCGGCATCGCGCTCTGGCCGATCGGCAAGACGATCGTGCCGGCCTGATCGCCCCGCCCCTTTTTCACGGAGCGATCCTCGTGGCCGCCTTGTTTCTCGTCATCTCGACCCCGCGTCCCGAGCGTTCGTCCGAGGTTGCCGCGCGGCGCCAGAGCTTTTGGCCATGGATCGGCGCCTACGAGGCCTCCGGTGTCTGCAAGCACATCTATGCGCGGGTGGGCCGCGGCGCGGTTGCGCTCTTCGACGTCGAAGACAACGCCGAGCTTCACCGCATCCTGAACGAATGGGCCGATATCATACCGGCCGAGTTCGAGGTCTATTCCCTGGTCGACGTCGAGGCGACGCGGAAACTGCTCGCGGCGCAGGTCGAGGCCCATAAGGGCGCGTAGCCCACCGTCCCCGCTTTATGCCGCCAATCGCCCGCGGTTGTGCTCGGCAAGGATCGGACGCACCAGCCGGCCGAAGCGCTCGGCCTCCTCGTCGTGAAGATAGCCGGACAGGCAGAAGGAGTGGCAGCCGACATCGATGAATTGCTGCAACTGATCGGCGCATTGCGCGGGATTGCCGACGACGGCGATGCCGGCGCCGGGCCGCACTTTGGTGATGCCGGTCCACAGATGCGGGAGCAGGAGATCGCCATGCTCGCGCGCGAGCTGCTGCACGCGCAGGTTGGCGACCGAATTGTTGTAGAGCGTGTTGCGCTCCTGCCTCAGCCGTTCGCTCGCGTGCCGCACCAATTGATCAGCCGCCTCCCATGCCTCGCTTTCGTCCTCGCGGCAGATGATCTGCAGCCGCATGCCAAAGCCGATCTCGTTCTCGCGGCCGTGCGCACGTGCCATCTCGCGGATCTCGGCGATGTTTTCGGCGATCTTGTCCGGCAGGTCGCCCCAGAACAGATGCACGTCGGAATGCTTTGCTGACATTTCCCAGGCCTGGCGCGAGCCGCCGCCGAGATAGAATTTCGGATGGGGCTTTTGCAGCGGACGCGGCCTGACATGCGCGCCGGTGATCGTGTGAAATTTGCCGGCAAAATGCACGGGGCCGCTCGTGGTCCACAGCGCTTTGAGGATCGAGACCTCCTCCTCCATCAGCGCGTAGCGCTCTTCCTTCGCGTAGCGCACGCCTTCGGCCTCGACCTCGCTCTCGTTCTGGCCCGCGATCAGGTTGATGCAAATGCGACCGCCCGACATCTGGTCGAAGGTTGCGATCATCTTCGCCATCAGCACCGGATTGATATAGCCCGGCCGCGCCGCGATCAGCGGCTTGATGGTGGCCGAGCGCGCCGCCATGAACGCGCCGGAGATCCAGGCCTCCCAGCAGGTCGAGCCGACCGGGATCAGGAGATATTCGAAGGCAGCCTTCTCCGCAGCCGCGACCACGCGCTCGCAGAGTTCCACCGAGCCCGCGATCTGCGCTTCCGCAAGCCCATAGGCCGTGGTGTCGCCATGGGTCGGCAAATACCAGCCAAATTCGAGCGGACGCATGGGCTTCTCCCGTACGCGCAAGGCGCGCGCGATTTCTGGGGAGTTTACAGACCGAACCGCGGCAGACAATCCGCGCCGCATGCAACGCCGCCATTGCCGATATCAGGCCAATCAGCTAAAGGGAGCACATCCGCGCCCGTAGCTCAGCTGGATAGAGCGTTGCCCTCCGAAGGCACGTGTCAAGCCGGCTGGTGCGAAAAGTGAGGAAGAAAGAGTATTGTACTGCAATGGCTTGCGAGGGCTGCGCGTTGGGGTTCACTCATACGCGAAACCCGCGTAAGCACTGCGTAAGCAGTAAGCACCCGTAGCTCAGCTGGATAGAGCGTCGCCCTCCGAAGGCGAAGGCCACACGTTCGAATCGTGTCGGGTGCACCATTTTGCCGCCATTCAGAATAGAACCGCGAACTCAGGGCTTGGATCGGCCGTTTGTGATCGGCCCCCTTCTTGCGCAGCTATCGGGCGAAGCAAAATTGCGCGAAGCTGATATCGGATAATATTGGGCGCAAGCCAATCTTCACGATGACGCAAATGGACGCCAGAATTACCGAACTCGTGGCGCGGCTCACGGCGCTGGAAGGCGAGCGCGCGGAGATCTTAGCCGAGATCAACACCCTGCGATCGGTGCGGAGTGAAGAGGCCGCGGCTGTCAAAGCGGTCCCTTCGGCAAAAGCCGGCGATCCCATCGACCGGAATTCGACAATCGAAAAGAAGATTGCTCTGTTTCGCCGGCTTTTCCGCGGCCGCTCAGATGTCTTCCCCATCCGTTGGGAGAATCGCACGACAGGGCGCAGCGGGTATGCACCTGCCTGTACGAATGAGTGGCAGCGTGGGATTTGCGAAAAACCAAAAGTCAAATGTTCGGCATGTCCAAATCAGGCATTCCAGGCCGTAGATGAAGTGTCGATCGAACGCCATCTACGCGGGACCGACACGAATGGCGCCC